>Ga0265780_10001307_pt1 | contig 35518 bp, 37 predicted proteins | sample P1T30metagenome_FD_192432 | JGI IMG/M metagenome (GOLD analysis project Ga0265780, IMG submission 192432) | Plant litter microbial communities from East Loma Ridge, Irvine, California - P1 T30 | ecosystem: Environmental > Terrestrial > Plant litter > Unclassified | place: USA: California...
GCGATGCAGCGGCGCCAACTCGAAAACCGATGCCGGGACATGGTCGTGAAGATGCACGACGGTCTCGGCGATTATCTTGGGACAGATTACGATGCTGAACGAGACGCAGGAATTACGGGCGCTCGAGCAGGAACTGATCGGAATAACCAGCGGCGGCGTCCTCGCAAACGCGAAGACGATATGGGGGCAGCAGCTTGACGCGCTGCGGCCGTCGTCGGACATCAGCACGCACGAGGTCGCGGTCAAATACCGGATCATCAAGACCGACGGCGGCGGCGAGGTCCCGTACAACCACTCGCTGACGCCCCATCTAAAAGAGGTCCACGACGCCTGCGATGATCCGACGAAGCGGATCGTGGCGATCAAGGGCCCGGCCCGATCCGGCAAGACCATCGCGTTCGAGAACCACCTGCTGAAAGTCGGGATGTTCGGCCCGAGCCGCAACATGCTCTGGTACATGCACAGCGAACCGGACGTCCGCCGGTATGTCGACGAGCGCGTCGACTTCTTCCTGCGCGCGCACGGCGAGCTCTGGGAAAAGCGCGATCGCGCCAAGGTGCCGAAGTGGAACCTGCGGCGCGTCGACGGCGGCCTCTGGGAATGGCTCGCCGCGAATCCGTCCACGACGCGCGCGCGCTCGGCATCGCTGATCGTCGGCGACGAAATCGACGCCATGCGGCAGGCGATCCGCGACGCGATCATAACCCTGATGCGCAACCGCCAACGCGAATACGGTTCGCAGGCGAAGATTCTGGTCGCATCTCACCCCGATGCCGGCCCGCTGTTCGGGATCGACGCGATCCTCGTCGACTCGGATATGCGGGTGCGGATGGGCATCTGCCCGAATTGCGCACATCTGGTAGGCGCCGCGCGCGAGGTCACACCCGATCGCCGCATGGTCTGGAACATGGCGGAACTGATGAAGCAGGGGGAGGACATGCCGCGCGACGAGCTCTTGGACTTCATCGCCGAAGCGATCCGGTTGATCTGCCCGCATTGCAAACTGCCGATCACGAACGACGAGCGGCTGGAGATGCGCCACACCGCGAAGTGGATGGGGCTCGGCCAGACGATCGCGCCCGACGAGACGATCATCGGCGACCTGACGCCGAAGGAGATCGCCGGCTTCGTCTTCCACGCAATCGACGCGCCGTTCGATAGCGTCGCCGAGCTCGCGCGGCAGTGGGCGGACGCGAAGCTGGTCAAGGACGAGACCGGCAGCACTGCCAAGCTGAAGGAGGTTACGGTCAAGACGATCGGCGAGACGTACATCGAGGACGAGGCGGGATCGAAGGTTCGCCAGCTGCTCGAGACGAAGGTGCGCCTGATCGACACGGGTTACTCGATGGGCACGGTGCCGCGCGGCGTCGACTTCCTGACCGGGTTCATCGACGTCCAGGGCAACCGCTTCGAACCGGTCGTGATTGGCTGGAGCGGCCGCACCGCCGAATCGTGGCTGATCGATCGCTATTCGGCGATGCAGATGGAGGGCTTCTCCGACATCCGCCCGGGCCTGCGCCTGGCAGATTGGGACATCATCGAGCAGATCCTGAACCAGACGTACCCGCTGAACGACGGCAGTGGCCACGTGCTCGGCATCGCCACGATGGGCGTCGACACCGGCGGCGTTCCGGGCGTGACCGACAACGCGCGGCGCTGGGCGGCAAATCTGTTCTCCCGGGCGAAAGACCCGATCCCCGCCTGGCGCATCCGGCTGCTGATGGGCGACGCGCACACGAAGGGCGACTTCGTCGGTGCGCCGCGCACGATCAAGGCGGACAAGGCGGGCCGCGAATATCCGGTCCCCGTGCTCGAGCGCACCACGAACGTGACCGAGCTCAAGAAGATCATCGCGAACCGCATGGACATCGCCGAGCCGGGCCCGCTGCGCATGCACCTGCCGGTCGACGTCACCGACGCCCATGTCCGCGAGCTCATCTCTGCCACGTTGATCAACGGCAAGTGGTACGAGAAGGGGCGCAATGAGCTCTGGGATGGCTGGGTCGGCGCGGAGGTCTGCCGGCAGCTGATGGCCCCGGAAAACCGGGACATCGATTGGGAGAAGAACAAGCCGATCTGGGCACAGCCGTTCCTGCCATCGCAGGATCCCGCCGGCAGTGGTATGGCGGCGCCACCGGACGATTTCTACGACCGGTTGAGGAACTTCAACAAGGGACGCGGCAGGCGATGAGTAGCATCCTCTATGGGCACCTGACCGACGACGAGCTCGCGGCGAAGATCGTGGAGCTCTCGGCAAAGTACGAGACCGCGATTAGCGGCGGCGTCGCCACCGTCGTGGCCGGTCAGGGGCGTCGGATCGAATATACCAGGGCGAACGCCGACGGGCTCAAGGGGCTGCTGACCGATGCCACCCGCGAGCGTGACGGCCGCGCCGGCGCTCAGATCGGCGGCGCCCTCCCGATCACCTTCCCCTACGGCGGAGATTTCTACAATGGTTTCTAAGCGCACGCGGAAGCCCGCACCCGCTGCCCCGTCGCCGGTGGCATCGTCGATCGTCACCAGCAAGATGCCCGTCACCGGCGACAGCGACTTTGGCTGGGCGAAGGGCGGGCCGTACATGCCGCGCGCTGGCACCGCGTATCGCGATGCGGCGCCGACGGTGAATGCCGGTCGCGGTGTATCGTTCCGGCTGACCAGCGCGAACAAGGACATCATTCGCGAGCGCCGGCAGGCGGTGGTCAACGCGCGCGAGGTCGATCGCAACAACGCGATGATCCACGCGGGGATCAGCAAGCGCGCGGTCGACATGGTCGGCCCGGCGCTGCGCCTGATGTCGATGCCGAACTTCGAAGCGCTGGGCCTGACTGACGAGTGGGCGCAGGGCTTCGCGAACGAGTGGGAGAACCAGTTTTCGCTGTTCGGCGACGCGCCCCGCAAGCTGTACGACGCGGCGCGGCACGACACGTTCGGCGCGCAGATGCTGAGCACGGTGCGCAACACCTATGGCGCGGACGGCGAGGCGGCGTTGATCGTGCGCTACAGCGAAGAGCGCATGAGGCGGTACCGCGGGCGGTTCGCCACCTTCGTCGAGCAGCTGGATCCCGATCGCATCACGAATAACGACGGCAGGCAGGACAGCGAGACGTTGTGCCAGGGCCGCGTGCTCGACGAGTGGGGCGCGTACACCGGCTTCCATGTTGAGACGCGCCATCCAAGCGATCCGCTGGGCAAGAAGAAGTGGGAGTTCATTCCGCGCGAGACGGACCGCGGCCGCCCGATCGGGATCCACTGGTTCCCGAAATTCCGCGCCGGTGCACAGCGCGCGATGCCGGCGATCATCGGTGCGCTGCGCGAAGTGCGGATGCTCGACACCTTCGACCAGAAGACGCTCGAGCAGGCGGTGAAAGCCGCGTTCATGTCGATCTACATCAAGACCGACGCGACCGCCGCCGAGGCGTTGTCGAAGCTTCAGGTCGCCGCGCCATCCGGCAAGGGCGCCGCCGCCGATCTGATCAAGATGCAGGACGCCCGGTTCGGCCTGTACGAAGATCTCAACGTCGAAGGCCAGTCGCTGCCGATGTTGGCGATGGGCGACGAGATCGGGATCGCCGAGGCGACGCACGCGCGCAACGATACCGACAGCTTCCGCTTCGCGTTCGACCGCAAGTTCGCATCGCTGCTCGGCCTGTCCTATGCGCGCTTCTCCAACGACTATTCGAAGACGAGCTTCGCCAGCATCCGCGCCGAGCTCATCGACGCGTGGCGTCTCACCTATTGCGATCGGTACCAGTTCTGCGAATCGGTGCCGTCGCAGATCGCGCTGGCGCATCTCGAGGAATGCATCGTGCGGCGGAAGATCATCCTGCCGGCGAACGCGCCGTATTTCTACGATCACATGGAGGAATATGCGCAGTGCGAGTTCCGCGGCCCGGGCATGGGCTGGGTCGATCCGGTGAAGGACGTCACCGGCGCCAGCATCCGCGTGTCGACCGGCTTCTCGAATCCCCAGGCTGAGGCGGCGTCGCAGGGCACCGACTTTTACGACAACATCGATGCGACGAAGCGTGCGATGGCCTATGCAAAGCGCGCCGGCGTCAAGGTGACGTACGGCCAGGCAAACCAGCAGCAGCAGCCTGACGAGAACGCCGATGACAATGTCGACGAGAACGGCAACCCCGTCGAGCCGCCATCGGGCAAGCTCCCCGCACCCGCACCTCAGAAGGAAGACGCATGACGCAAACCCGTTCTCTCGCCCGCGTGACGCAGCAGATCCTGAACCGACCGCTGCTGACCACCCCGCGCCACGCCAGCCTGATCCTGTCCGCGCTGCGCTCCGAATTGAACTTCGCGCTCGTCCACCAAGTCGACGGCACAAGCCTCGATCGCGCGGCGATGGAGACGTTCGCTGCGGAAGGCCGTGCGGCGGCGGACAACCGGAGGGGCACAAACGCTAATCGGGATCGGAACCGCAAGGTCTTCGACGAACAATTCGGCATTGCGGTCATCCCGATCAGCGGGACGCTTATGAAGAATTGGGGATTGGAACCGTACAGCGGCAGCACCGGATACGATGGCATCAAGACCAAGCTGATGGCCGCGATGGACGATCCCGACGTCTCGGCGATCTACCTCGACATCGATAGCCCGGGCGGCGTCGTCGCAGGCTGCATGGATCTTGCCGATCTCATCTTTGCCTGCAACGCCAAGAACGGCGGCAAGCCAATCTGGGCGATCGCGAACGAACAGATGTGCTCGGCCGCGTTCGCGCTGGGGTGCAGCGCCGACAAGGTGTTCGCGCCGCGCACCGCGGAGGTAGGATCCGTCGGTGTGCTCTGGCTCTACACCAACGTGCAGGACGCGCTGGCCGAAGCGGGCATCCGCGTCCGCATCTTCCGCGCCGGCAAGTTCAAGGCGATGGGCAACGCCTATGAGGACATGGACAAGGACACTGCGGATCGCATTCAGGCTGAGCTTGACGAGATGCGCGAGATCTTCGTCGAGACAGTTGCGCGCGGCCGCGGCATGTCGAAAAAAGCAGTTCGCGATACCGAAGCCTTGACGTATATGGGCGCGCACGCACGGGACGCGAAATTCGCCACAGAAGTAGCGTCCGACGATCAGGTCTGGGCGCAGATGGTTCAGCGGTATGGCCGCTAGTGGGAGCGAATATGTCCAAAACTTTCAGTTCAGTCCGTGCGTTGTTTGCCGGTGCGCCGCTCGCGGCTCCCGTCGAGGACGACACCACCGCAAACGATGATGGCGCGCAGGGCGGTGCCGCCCCCGCACCCAAGGCCGGGCCGACGGTAGCCCAGGTCGAGCAGGCCACGGCCACCGAAGTCGCTGCAGCAGTCACCGCATCGAACGCCCGCTGGAATACCGTGATGACCAGCGACGCCGGCGCGGCGAGCCCGAAGGCCGCAGCCCGGTTGCTGATGGCCGGCGGTGGTTCGATGTCGGCCGACGAAGTCGTGGCCACGCTCGGCGACATGGCACCGGCCGCCGCCGCCAATGCGGCCAACGCCGCGGATGCGGCCAATGCCGCCCAGCTGGACGCCGATCGCGATGCGCTTGCCAGTGATCCGGCCGTCAACAAGAAGACAGGCGGCGCGGGCGGAAGCCCCTCGCAGCGCAAGGGCGAAGGCGACGATGGCGCCAACGCCACCGTTAAGAACAACCGCGAGAAGCGCGCCACGCGTCTCAACAAGGCGGCCGAGGCCAAGGGCGGCAAGCGCGCGAACGCGTAATCGTTCGCAATTCCGATCGTCGGGTAAGGAGAAAGTAAGTGGCAAAGATCAAGAATTTCACCCGCGCGCAGAATGCGGAGGCCATCATCAATGAAGGCAACGCACTCATCTCGCGGGACCAGGTGCTTCTCGCGCCGAGCACGACGGGCTATCCGCCCAACTGCCTCGTCGCCAAGATCACCGGCGGCGCGAACACCGGCCAGTGGGGTCGCTACGATCCCAACGGCACCAACGGCCTGAACGGCAAGCCGGCCTATCTGTTCGAAAGCCGCGGGCCGTCGACCGGCACGCAGCGCGCGGTGATTCTGTCGCGTAACGCGGAGCTCAACGGCAAGAAGCTGGATTGGAACGGTCTCACCGGTCCCCAGATCGCCGCCGCCGTCGCGTTGATGAATGCGTTCGACGCCGCTACCAACACCGGCGGCGTTCGCGTCCGCTACTAAGGCAACCACCAACAAACGAAATCTGACGGTTGCCGGGACTGGACGGCCGCAGTCGAGCAAGGGAATAGGGTAATGCTCGCATACGACGTCTTCTCCGATAATGTATTTCAGGGGACTGAAATTCAGGAGGCCATCGGGAATATCGTTTATATTCCGCAGATGCTGAACCAGATGGGCCTTTTCGAAGAAGAGCCCATCCAGACCACCACTGTCGGCGTCTACAAGAACAACGAGACGCTGGAATTCATTCCGACGACCGAGCGCGGTTCGCCCCGCTCGCTGCCCGGCAAGGACGCTCGTCAGCTGATCCAGCTGTCGACGGTCAATCTGCGTCAGGAGGATCGCATCAACGCGATCGAGATGCAGAACCTCGTCAACGAGTTCATGCCGTTCGACACGGCGCTCGATAACGCGGACGCCGAGGTCGACAAGCGCATGCGCAAGCTGATGCGCAAGCTGGAATACACCCGCGAGTATCATCGCTTCGCGGCTCTCCAAGGCATCCTGCTGGATGCCGACGGCTCGATCATCGTCAACTTCTTCGAGGCGTTCGGCCTCACGCAGCCCGCCGCGATCGTGTTCGACTTCGCAAATGCGACCGACGGCAAGTTGCGCACGTACATCACGGCCAACGTCTTCCGTCCGATGATGCGCCAGCTGAACGCTCGCAAGTCGCCGAGCACCCGGATCGGCGCGCTGTGCGGCGATGCCTTCTACGACAAGATGCTCGAGGCTCCCGAGATCCGTAAGTCGTACGAAGTCCAGCAAAACGGCGAGGATGCTCGCGAACAGAAGGCTTGGAAGAGCTTCTTCTTCGCAGGCGTCGAGTGGATCAACTTCCAGGGCACCGACGACAACTCGTCGATCGCGGTTCCGACGAACACCTGCCGCTTCTTCCCGATCGGCGCGCAGGACGTGTTCAAGGAATACCGCTCGCCCGGCGAGGAATGGCGCGAGGTCAACCAGCTGGGCCGCGAGTTCTACCCGTATGTCGTGCCCGATCCGCGCGCGCCGAACTACATGGCGTTCGTCGATCTCTACCTCGACGCCCATCCGCTGTTCGCGTGCATCGCACCGGACGTCCTGATGCGCGGGATCCTCGCCGGCTCGTAAAGCCGCTGAACCGGAAAGGGCCTCGATAGCATCGGGGCCCTTTTCTGCTATGACGCACGGGAACATCGCAACGCCGGCATCCGGCACAGGAGACGTAGAATGAAGAAGGTTCGGATGAAGGTGCTCAAGACCTTCACGCGCAATCTCGGCGGGCAGATCCTCGCCGGCAACCCCAAGCATCCCGACGAGGAAGGTCGCATCCTGCACGTGACAGAAGCAGTCGCGACGATCCTCGAGGACGATGGGGAAGCCAAGCGCTACTCGCTCAAGGATGAGGCTCGCGAAGAGCTCGAGGGCGAGCAAGACGGCGAGCACGAAGAAGACGATGGCGATGCCGACGACGGCGCGGACGATGGCACCACCGACGTCGAAGCCGCGGACACGACCGGCACCGGCGGCAAGAAGTCGGCGCAGAAAACCCGCGAGAAGCGCGTCGCGGCCGCCAAGCCTGCTACCCGCCGCCGCAAGGCAACGGCCCCCGTCGGCGGCAACGAGACGACGGCAACGACCAATCACGGGTCGACGTCGACGGACGGCACCGGGCAGACGTCGGACACGAACACCGGCGCAAACTCGACGCCGAGCGACGAAGCCCCCTAAATGCCGACGCCGTTCGAAACGCTTCGGACCGACATGGACGCCCAGGTGGAAAATCACCTGGGCGATTCCATTTCCTACAAGGTCGCAGGCTCTGACCCGACCGCACCCCCGACGATCATGCTCGGCTTTCTCGAGCTCATGATCGACGATGTCGACGCAATTCGCCGTATATGGCAGCTGCAGATCAGCCGCCGCTATCTCCCGAACGGCCCGAAGCGTGGTGACGTGCTGACTAACCCGCGGCTTGCCGGATTGTATAAGCCGTCGCAGGATACGCCGACGCTCGATGGCGATGCGTGGTTGTTCATAATCCAGAAGGCTTGAGCCTATGCCGATGCCGTTTATCCCGGTCGCGATCGCGCTCAAGCAGGAGCTCGCGGCGAACCTGCCGGCACCGATCAAGGTCCGCCACCACCGTCACCGTGAGAGCACCAGCGACGAGCTCCCGTGCGTCGCCATCCGCATCATGAGCAACGACCCGTCGGATCAGGGGCGGGAGACGACGGCATCTGGTCTGCCCGAGCAGGTGATGGAACTGGCGGTCGACATCGTGATCGACATGGACCTCGCCGCGGAGGTCGATGCACCGGGCGACGATGATAGCGAGGATCCAACCGGCTACGGCGGCCCGGCCGCGATCATGGCGCAGATCCTCGACATCCTGTTCCCGGGGATCGATGACGGCGACACGAACACGCTGGGCGGCACGACCTGGTTGATCCGATACGATGGCACCGCGCCGAACGAGGCCGAAGCAGAGCCCGACTATGCAAGAATGGAAGAGCGACTCGTTCTTTCCTATCGTGTAAGAGCCGACCGTCCCACCGAACTGCTATTGGGGAGTTGAAAATGGCCAAGACCACCACCGACGAAAGCACTGCACCGGGCAGCTTCGCCCCTGTGCCGTTGCTTTCGAATAGTTACAATTTCCAGGATCTGCTGAAAGCCAGCGATCACGTCGACACGCTTAAGAGTGATGAAGGCCGATCGAAGGCGCTCGGCGACATCGCCACGAAGTCGGCGAGCCTGCAGGACGTCATCGCGGGCATCGACGCCCCCGCCGTCCCCGAAGGCTCGCGGATGGAAGAGACCGAGGACTCGACTGGCCGCAAGGTCATGGGCGCGGTTGCGATCCCCGATACGACGTCCGACGAACAGCCGGCGAAGTAAAACCCCGGCCACTCGGCCACTTTTGAAAGGACGTAGCCGTCATGGCTGGTTTCAAGGAAAACATTGCCGCTCTGGGCGTCACCATTCAGCCGACGCCCGGCGTATATAACGAGCCCGGCCAGGCGGATCTCCTGCCCATCTCGGCACCGGACGATGGTTCGGACGCGATCACGGGCGACGATCCCACGCTGACCGGCTCGATCTTCGCCGCGCCTCGTCAGTTTCTCGGTCGCCGCGGTCGCGCCGGCGCCACCGCGATCCTGCGCGGACCTGGCGGCACGGCTCCCCCAGGCGCCGCTGCGTGGCCTCTGGCGCGCATCCTGCTCGGTGCGGGCTTCACCGAGCTCATCAACCCGACCGCAATCACCGGCACGGCGGCGGCAGGCGGTACGACGTCCTCGATCGTGATGGCGGCCGGTTCGTCGGCAATCGACGACTTCTACAACGGCATGCCGATCCAGCACGCCAACATCGGCGGCGCGGGCACGATCCGCGGGACGTCGCTGATCCGCGACTATGACGGCGCCACGCGTCGGGCGACGCTGATGGAGACGCTGGCCACGGCTATCGCGACGGGCGGCTATATCATCCCGCCGTCGCTGACCTACGTGTTGTCGACCGGTGCGCAGATCCCGCTGCTGTCGTGCAAGGTCTGGCGCCACAAGAAGGCGCGCAAGTATCGGGACTGCGCAATCAGCAGCTTCGCGCTGAACATCCCGGTGTCGAACGACCAGAACACCGATCTGCCGTCGATCGAGTTCGCGATGGTCGGCGTGCCCGTGCCCGCGACCGACGAAACGACGCCGCTGATCTCGACGTCGCAGCTGCTGCCGCCGCCGCCGGCCAAGGCGGGCAAGTTCGCGTTCGCAGGCTTGAAGCTGGGCCACCAGACGATGCGCCTCGAGTTCGCGCTGGAGACCGGCGCGCCGCCGAACCAGAACTTCGACGCGGGCCAGGAAGGCTACGAGATCATGTCGGGCACCCGCACGGTGAACCTCGACCTGAACGAGCAGCTGATGGCGTCGCTGGATCTGGACTCGCTGGTCGACACCCAGGCGTCGGTGCCGCTGCTGTCGGGCTGGGGCCAGAACGTCGGCAACCGCTTCCTCGCCGGCGTGCCGAATATGTTCCTCGACCCGTTCAACCCGGCGCCGCGTAATGGCTTCGTCGGCGTCAGCGGTACGGCCAGCCCGAGCGATGTCGATCGCTCTGTCGCATTGTCCGTGATCTACTGATACGACGATCGGGACCGGTTCAGCCGGCCCCGCTGTCCTGACAGAGAGGCCGGTGCTCTTCGGAGTAGCCGGCCTTTTTGTTTGAAGGGACAGACTGATGGCAATTCCACTGACGGCACGCATGCCGGTTGAATTTACGCCGCCTGCTCTGCTGGTGCGCAACCAGCTGATCGAGGCTGAGAATGCGCGCCGTGCCGAGCGCGGCGAAGAGCCGAACGACGCGATCAAGATCATCGTGCGCGTGCCGACGATGTACGAGCGCGACTCGTTTTCGGCGGCGCTCGTCCGCGGCGGCGTCGTGCACTACTCGCGCAAACAGATCCGCGACCTGATGCTGGCGGCCGCCTCGCATCTCCACGACGATGCCGAATACGATCAGCTGTCGGCCGACTTGCAAGAGCTCTGGGATGCGGCGGATGCAATGAACGAGTGCCAGCAGCTGCGCACCGACCGTTACATCGCGTTGATGGAGCAACAGAAGAACCTGCCGAAGAGCGCCAAGCGCATGACGGAAGACGAGTTGGAAGCTGAGCTACAGACGATCCAGCCGAAGTCGGTGATCGACGACCTGAAACGCGTGCGCGTAACGGCGATGCAGCAGGATCTGACGTCGCGGTATGAGCCTATCCAGAAGGCGTTCGCCGATCTGGCCGAGCAGGACACGCGGCGCGCCTGGCTCTGCGTCGAGCTTTACGTCGTCAACTGGCATGGTCTGCACGCTAAGCCAGACGGTAACGGTCGCGGCGGCGTCACGCGCGCAGAAGCCGAGTTCCTGCGTGTGCAGATCGGTGCGGAGGCTTTCGAGCAGCTGGCCGATTTCATCTATGCCATGCACGGCATTGACGGGGACGAGGAAAAAAACTTGGCCTCGCTTATCGAGAATTCATCCGCCCCGATTGGTTCGACGTTGGCGGAGTCGATGGCGAGCAACACAGCTGGACCCTCTACGGACACACCTACTGGTCCGACCCCCGAAAGCGGATCACCGAAAACCACCGACTCGTCCTCGCCATCTTCGAAGCGCTCAAGGACGAGAACGGGCAAGTCCGCACCTTCCCCGACGGCGGCTGCCTGATCGATCAGCCGCTGGCATTGCTTGCAGCGTTTCGGGTACTGCGGCGCTGCATGATAGCTGAGATGCCCGCGAAGGAATGACGATGGCGAGGCGGTACAAGCGGCAGGGACCGGGGGCAGCAGCGGTGGTGCTGCCCCAGCTACGCGCCGCCTCGCACTATTCGGTCGACAAGGCGACGACGCTCGCGAAAGGGCTGACAGAGCGCGCGATCGTCGGCGCCGGGCTCGGCCGACTGTCGAAGGCGGTCGGATCCACATCTTCGACGAAGAAGGGGCGCACGCGCACAGAATTCGCGTTCGGCGTCATCTTCGCCCGGGGCAGCACCGAAAGCCGCGGCAACCAAGCTCTGCTCTCCTACAGCGAAGGCGCGACGATCACGCCCGGTCGCGGCAAGAAATGGCTGGCGTTCCCAACTGGAGCCATCCCGACGCGCGTCGGCCGCAAGAAGATGACGCCCGAGCTCTACAACCGGTCCGCGCTGGTGCAGACGATCGGCAAGCTGCAGTTCGTGAAGGGCAAGAAGGCGAATGAGGCGTTCCTGGTAGCGAAGCGGGTCACGGTCTCGAAGCGCACCGGGCGCGCCAAGGCGAACACGGGGCGCGTGCCGCGGGGTTCCGACGCGAAGAAGGGCGTCGTGGCATTCATCCTGATTAAGTTCACGAAGCGCGCGCAGCGGTTTGATCAGAAAGCGATCATGCAGCGCGCGAACCGGTCGACGCCGATCTTCGCGCAGGAATATTTGGAGCGCAACTGACTCGTGCTATCGAGCACATCGTCAAAGCAAGGGAGCACGACGATGACGAAAGCTAAGCCGACCGAAGAAGAGATCAACGCAGCCCGCGCGCTGCTGCGCCGCGCCGCGCCGGCCGAAGATGCCGCGATCGAGGCGATGCGCGACCTGGTCGCGATGCCGGAATTCGCAACTGTCGAGACCGCTATGCTCGAGGCGCAGCGGCTCAACCCGGCAAACACCGAGCTCAGCTATGCGATCTCGATGATCAACCGCATGAAGACCACCTTCACGGTGGCTTGATAATTCGTGTAGCAAGGACGTGCGCTGAATAGGCAGCGCAGACTCGGAGATAGAACCCGATGAATACGTCCATGCAAGCGAACGCCGTCACCCTCGCGCAGAAGGCCAGCGAGGCACGCACCGCGATCGATGCGCTGCAGCTGTCACAGGCCAGTCTGAACTTGGCGAATGCGGCTAAGCTTACGAACGAATTGCCCGCAGTCGGGATCAGTGATGCCGAGGTGAAAGGCATCGCGAACCGCTTTCTCGGTTGGAAGCTGCCAATAAACTTCACCCCCGATGCCGGGATCTCGTTCAAGCCAGATTACAACGAGGGCACCGATTGGCCGGGCAAGCACGAGCCATGCGGCACTAATTTGCTGAGCGGCGCTCAAGCGGAAGAGATGGTCCGGTTCATTCTCGACAAATCGGCCACTGTCATGCCGCCTGCCGACGCCGACTAAACCCGGAACTTGCGAAATTGCGCAAGTTCGCTATTTCGGGCCAGCGGATGACGTCTGTAGAGCTCCCTGCGGGAGACGTCACGGGGAGGGGCCACCCTCCCCGGCTCACCACCTTCCCAGATAGATAGCAGCACGATCCGGTGCTATGCCCGCTCCCGACAATTCAGGAGCGCGCGCATGCCCACCTTCCCCCTCAATGGTGCCGTCAACCTTCCGGCGCAGAGTTTCAGCTTCCCGTTCCTGCTCTCAGGGTTGGCCACGGCTATGGCAGGCGATGACGCCGGCCGATACGATCGCGTTCAGGCGACGATCGCTTCACTGGTGGGTGCGGCAACGCCTGGTGCTCTGGTCTATCTCTCATCGGCGCAGTCGAAAGCCGAAGGCAACAGCGGCTCGACGATCTTTACGTTCACGGTGACGCGAACGATGACAGCCGGCGCGGTGACGGTCCCTTGGACATTCGAGCCAGGTGACACGCTCGCAAGCGACTTCACGGGCAACGCCTATCCAGCCGGGGGCGGCGTTACATTCGCCGACGGTGTGGCGACCGCGACGTTCAGCATCAGCGTGCAAGGCGACATCGCTGTCGAGGTGAACGAGATGTTCACCGTTTCCATCACCGTTCCGAATGGGCTGATTGCAGGCGGCCCGCTGAGTGCAACCGGCACTATTCTGAATGATGACTCGGCAAACCCCGCCCCATCCATGTCCCTCTCGGCGACGGTATCTCAGGCAGAAGGCAATACGGGTACGACGGCGTTTGTCTGGACGCTCACACTGTTTCGTGACGGCTCAACTGCGGCCTATCCTTACACGTGGGCCGTCGCTCCGAACGGAACAAACCCCGCGGACGTCGCTGATTTCGGTGGCGCCTTTCCGAGTGGATCAGGCACCTTTGCATCGGGCGAGACGTCGAAGACAATCACGGTTCTCGTGGCCGGTGACACGGCAAACGAGCCGAACGAGACCTTCGCGCTTACTGTCACTGCGAGCGGCCTCGCCAGCGTCACGTCGTTCGGCACGATCGTCAATGACGATGCAGTCAATGCCTTTACGATGACGCAACTTGCTGAGCCGAACCGCATCTATCAGCGCTCGACGACTACCAACGGGGGGCAAAGCAAAGGTCGCGGGACGATCCCGGTTGCTCTGGACGTATCGGCGGCCGGGAGCATCTATGCACGAACGCGTGGGTCTGACGGAACGATTCTGCAAGCTGCATGGGTCGCCGCTACCACAAGCACAACAGGGGCGCAGAACGTCAACATCGCCAACGTCGATGCGCGCCTTGGCTGGTTTTATCTAGATCTGTCCAGCGATGGCGTGACCTGGCAGAACGGCACGGTGCCGGTCGGCATGGGGCGCCTTACCGCACTGTCTGGTCAGTCGCAGGCCGTTCGTAATATGGGCAAGATGCCGTCCTACGCGGGCACCATGGCCTCGCTAGGGGTGACGATCGATCCCAACACAGCTGTGTTCGCACGCTACACTGATTCACAGCGGACCGTCACCACGCCAGCTTGGGCAGTACCGGCAGACGCCAGCGCCTACGACAGCACCTTCACTGGTGAGTTTCTACGTCGTCAGGCCGCGCTTTATGGTGTCAATTGCGGCCTGATCGGTCATGCGGTCGGTTCAACCGCTATCGCAGCATGGCAACCGGGCACGGCTAACAACCTCGCCTTCCGCGCTGTGCTCGACGCAGCGGGTGGATTCGAGGCGTTCTATCACGACCAAGGCGGGGACGATGCAGGAGCGAACACCTCGTATGCGGATTTCCAGTCGGGACTTGCTGGCGTGTTCGGTGACGCCGCTTCTCACAATGCCGCAAGGGGCGCTAACTTCGAACGCTATTTGACCACAATGGGGACGCGCACTGCTGCGGGCGCAGGGACAACGTCGAGCGTACAAAACATTCGCAAGTCCGGCGCTGACTATGCTGCCGGGAACAACGCCGTCTACATCGAGCCGCATGATTTCAATTTGGTGGACGCGGTTCATCAGGGGCAGGACGGCAGTATAATCCGCGCTCGCCATCTGCATCGTGCGACGTCGCCGGCTACCGACAACGGCCCCACGATCACCGGAGCCACGCGCGTTGGAACCGCAATCACTGTCACCGCGTCGGCAACTCTCGCATTGGTCGGCAATCCATCGAACCGCTTCACGGTCTATAATGCTGGAACTTCGACCACCGCATTGACCATCGCAAGCATGACCGCAAACGGAGCGCAGGCGGTTATTACCCTGTCTGCCGATCCAGGTGATACTCAAGCGCTCGATCTCTATTGGCTGCGCCATCCCGATCCGTCGGGCACGACCGCAGCAGCAAACATGATATACGACACTTACACCGCGGATGGGCTTCCGAACGGACGCCAGCTACAGCCAAACCTTGCCGGTGCGGTAGTTATTGCTGCACCGGGTGGGACGCCGACGCCGACGCCGACGCCGACGCCGACGCCGACACCGGCCACGTTCTCCGAGACTTTCACCGATGTCGATGCAACAAACCTGTCGGCGCATACGTCCAACACAGGTCAAACATGGTCCGCAGTCATCGGCTCGTTCGTTATCGCTGGCAACGAGGTCTACAGCCCGACTTCTGGCGGAACGGGCACAGCTTATTTGTCCAGCTTCGTCCCCGCGTCTGCTGACTATACGGTCAAGGCGACGTTTAAATGCCTGACACTCGTCGCCAGCATTGGCGCGTGGGTTCTGGGACGCGCATCTACTTCTGGCACAACTCGCACTCATTATCAGGCTGGCTACCAGAAATCGGGCACTAGCGGCGAGGGCGTATATCTCGGCAAGACAGTGGCGGGAACCTTCACCGTCATTGGCTTTTTTGCATACGTCCTTGACGCAGGCGCCGCCCCTGAAATTGGTCTAGTCATGAACGGCACAGCGATCAGTGCGACACTAAACGGAGCCGTCGTAATTAGCCCCGTTACTGATACGTCAATTACAGCTGTCGGCACTGTCGGTCTTCGTGCCTTGGCTGTATCGTCGCCTACGACCGGCATTCACTTCAAAAACATGTCCGCCGGATAACCCAGATGAATGGCGCCTCCCCTGATCAGACTAGATGCAGCGGCTTTCGGCGCACGCGTCGCATTCATCTTCATCTTCAAGCGGAGGCCCATCGCCACAACCCGAGCACAATCCTTGGGCACGGAACGCGGCGCGTCGGGTTGCGCGGCGTTCCCGCTCGGCTTGCAGCATGACGAAGGGCAGCATCAGCGCTTCGATGGCGGACTCAATGATGTTTTTCAGCATGCCGACCTCTTAATTGGCAAATCCAAAAAATTCCAGATCCGTTGCAGCAGTAAGGATTTCATTATGAGACACATGATAATCGCCTTGGTTTTCGCGTTGTTGGGTTCGCCAGCAATTGCGCAGACCGAGCACATCGTCACCGGGGCCAGTCCGCCCGCGCAGATCAACGTCTGCCCGGGTGACACGTTGGTCCTGAAAAAGCAGATCGGCCGCGAGATGCTGGCCGACGGGTCACGTGCTCCAGGCTGGCTTGCATGGAACGACCGGGCCCGGTCGAATGCTGCCGGCAATCTGTTCGAAACGGTCGGGGCCACCAAGCTGCGGTTCGTCGAGCTCGTGCAGGGCAAGGGCTGGGTCTATGCCCCGATCGACGCGGCGCCGTGTGCCAAGCCTGCGACGGTGCTGTTCGGCGCCAACCTATCGGGGGCAGAGGCGAGCGGCGGCGACGCTGTCCGCCCGTCGCTCGATGACTTGAAGGGGTATATCGATCGGCACGGCTTCGGGCTGATCCGCTATCCGTTCAAGGATTACCGGATGACCCCAGCGCGGATCGCCGAGGTGAAGGTTCTCGCCATGTACGCTCGCAGTAGGGGCGTGCCGTTCATCCTCGACAATCACACCTATCGCTGGGACTCGGTTGAGCAGTTCGTTCGATTCTGGACCGACTTCGCTCGCAACTTCCCTGACGACGGCTCGGTGATGATCGATCCGGTCAACGAGCCACGCGGCTTCGACGACCCGGTGATGACGAACGATTGGGAGCAGTGGCTGCGCGATAGCAATCTGATCATCGCTGGTCTGCGCGCGAATGGGATCCGCCATCCCATCGTTCTCGAATATCCGCAGTGGTCCGCGACGTTTCGCTTCGACAAGAAGGAGCCCGCATGGAAGGCGTGCGAAAGCGCAGGCTGCGCGATCGACCGCGGCGGTGGCTTGAAGGATCCGCTGGGCCTGACGTTCATCAACGCCCACCGCTACTTCGACAAGGGCTCAAGCGGCACGAGCAAGGAATGCGAGGCCCAGACGAGCGGCTTCGTCGAGTTCGCCGAGCAGCTGCGCAAGCGCGGGCTTAAGGGCTACATCACGGAAAGCGCATACGGCTCGCACTACGGCATACCGGCATCGTGCGTCGCGGTCGGTGCTGAGGCGCGGGCGGCGCTGCGCGCGAACGCCGACGTGATCAAGGCGGTCACATGGTGGGGCGGCGGCCGTGTCTGGCCGGAAGGCTACCTGTTCAAGATCGATCCGCCCAAGGCTGTGCGCTTCACCGCGCCGCCGAGCCCGTATCTCAAGCAGATCCGGGGCGAGTGAAACCCGACGACGTCTCGATCGTCCGATACGGCACCTGCCTGCTCGCTGAGGAAGCAGGTGCCACCGTCGGCGAGATCTCGTGGGAGGCCCAAGACGGCGGCTGGTACGTCCACATGCTACGCACCGCGCGCCCGCGGCTTCTCGTCGCGCTTCTCGATGGCTTCCGGCAGGCGTGGCGCGACAGCGATAGGCCACCGGTGATCTTCCATGTTCCCGATAGCGCGGCAATGCAGCGGCTTGCGCAGCGGTACGGGATCGAGCCGGTCGACGGCCTTTATGGAATTACTGATCCCGATCGGTTAAGGCTCCCGCAGCCGCATGGTGCGGCCGGGAGCTAGAACTATGGCAAGTCAGAAGGTCAACAAGGCCGCGAATGCGCTCAATCCGACGCGTCGCGCACATTACGAGGTCGACCGGAAGGCCGAGTTGAAGGCCACGGGTAACGGCGCAACGCCCATCACCAATGCGCGTCTGACGGAGTCGGACTATTACCAGACCTGGGAGCAGGGTCAGATCGAACCGACGTTCTGATCGCACTCGCGATTGCAGTAAGCGTAGCGCCCGGCCGGTAAGACGGCTGGGCGTTTTTTGTTTCGGGAATGTCGTGTAATCGGGGCGCGACTGACTGTCGCATCAAGGGTGTCCGCATGGCCCGGTCCAACCGCTTCACATCTTACCTCGGCGTCGAGATCGAGGCGAATGCCCGCACTACACTCTCCCAATTCGAGCGCGCCACCGAGAAGGCGTTTCAGCGGATCGAGGCGTTCAACAACAAGGGCGCCGGCAGGCTTGGTCTCGGCGGCCTGGGGATCGATCGCACCGCGACCGCCGGCCTGCGATCCACCACCACCGCGCTGAGTGCCACGCGCGCGGAAGCCGCCCGCGTCGCCCCTGCTATGGCCCGCGTGACCGCTGAGACGAATAAGGCGTCGGTCGGGTTCACGCGTGCCTCTCAGTCGCTGAGCATCGTGCAGGGGCAGCTGGGGCCCCTTGCCGGGCGTCTCGGCTCGCTGGGCACCGTGTTCCGCGACCTTGCCGGGATCTCGCTGGCAGGCGTGCTCGGCGGGGCGGGCGCGTTTGCGCTCGCCGGCGTCGCGACCAGCTACCAAAAGGTCACGGATCGTCTGCGCCCGTTCTACGACACGCAGCAGCAGACGAACGCGGCGATGGGCGACGTGATCAAGATCGCGCGCGATACGCGCCAGGCGCTCGATCCGGTCGCGCAGCTGTATAGCCGCATCACGCAGGCCGGGAAGGATGCAGGTCTTTCGATCGATACCACCCGGCTTACCGAAACGATCGGCAAGGCGGCGCGTCTATCGGGAGGCGACGAGGACACGCAGAAAGCCGGCATCGGCCAGTTCATTCAGGGCTTCGGTTCCGGCACGATCGGCGGCGAAGAGCTCAAGTCGATCCGCGAGAATACGTTTCGACTGGCCAAGGCGATCGCAGACGGTCTCGGCGTTCCGATCGCGGCCCTCAAGAAGCTGGGCGCCGAGGGTAAGCTGACCCCGCAGGTCATAAGTGAGGCGCTGGCGCGCTCGGCGGCGCAGATCGATATTGAGTTTGCCCGCCTGCCAAAGCGCATCGGTTCGTCATTGACGGAAGCAGGTAACAATCTCGGCGTCTTCATCGGCCGCCTCGACGAATCCGCGCACGCCACGCAAGGCATCGCCGAAGCGATCAGCGCGCTCGGCAACAACCTGCCGGCCGTCATCACCGGGGTGTCCGGTCTGGCCGCGGTGTTCGCCGTGCGCAGCCTTTCCGCACCGATCGACGCCGCGACTGCATCGCTCAGCCGATTCGCCGCAACGCAGCTGGCCGTCGCGCGCGGTACCGCCACCGCCGTGACGCCGCGGATCCAGGCGGCCGGCAAGACGTCGGCGGTTGCGAACCGCGCTCGTGATGAGGCGCTGACGAACGCGTATGATCTGCGCAACGAGGCGCGTAAGCAGGCCCTTGTCGTCGCGAACCTCGACGCACGCATCGCCAAGGAAACCGAAGCGGCCGCCGCACAGATGGCAGGGCAGCGCGCGGTGATTGCGGAGGCCGAGCGCGGGGCTGTCTTGGCGCAGGCCCGGGTCTCGGCAGCACAGCAGGAGCTCGCTGTCGCCAACCAGGTGGCCGCGGTCCGCCGCACGTCCGACATCGAGGCCGCGCGGGCGCGCGTCGTCGCGATCGGGGACGAGCAGCGTGCGCTGGCATCCACGCGAGCCGGCGCGCAGCAGCGCATCATCGCCGCGCAGCAGGCAGGCGCCGCCGCCGCGACCAATCCCAACCTGACGCGATCCGCGCGGGGCCGTGCGGTCGACACGGCATCGCGGCAGCAGGCGATTGCCGAGGCCGAACTGACGACCGCGATGGAGGCGCAGGCTGGCGCGGCGCGGCGCCTCGCGGCGGCGCAGGCGGAACTGACCGGGCTGCGCGGCGCGGCGCGGACAGCGACGCAGGCGCAGCTGGTCGCGACGGAAGGTCTCGCGGCCGCTGAACTTGAACTGGCGGCGGCGACGGGCACCGCGACCGCGGCGACGACGCTCGGGGGGAGCGCGGCGAACAACGCGGCGCGCAGCGGCATCGGTTTGCTGGCGAGCCAGGAGGCGCGCATCGCGGCGAACCTCCAGCTGGCAGCGACGGAAGCCGCGGCGAATGCGGCGACCGCGGCGTCTATCCCGACGATCGCCCGGGCGACGGCCGCCACCGCCGCGCTGGCGAGCGCGAAGACCTTCACCAAGCGCGCCGGCGATCTGCTGTCCACCGGCGCATCGAAGCTGTCGGCGTTGCTCGGCGGCCCGGTCGGGATCGCGCTGACCGCGGCGACGGTCGGCTTCACCTATCTGGCCACGCGCACGAACGAGGCGAAGGACGCCGGCCAGCGCTTCGTCGACGCGCAGGCTGCGCTGCAACAGAGCCTTGGCGGCACCACCGCGGCCCTCGCCGCGCAGACTGCTCAAGCGCGCGAGCTCACGATCGCACTGGCAGAGGCCGGGGTGCAGAAGGCCAAGCAGGCGAAGCTGGCAGTCGGCACCGATCTGGCCGCGTCACTGACGGATGCCGCATCGAACATCGATCTCAGCACCGCGCAGGGCCGCGCCGACTTCTCGCGCACGCGCCAGGTGGCGAGCAATCTGGCCGGCGGCCGTGACAGCGGGATCACGTTCAAAGATCTGAACGCGCTGCGGAAGCGCAACGCCGATGCGTTCGGCAACAGCAACCTGTCCGCGGCGCTCGGCTCGAATCCGGCTGACACCGTGATCAAGGCGGCCGGGTTCATCCAGTCGAACACCGAGCTCCGCGATCAGCAGAAGGCTCTCGATGCGCTGCGCAAGGCGCAGAAGGCACCGCCGCCGAAGCCGATCGATCTGAGCGGCGGCGGCAAGGGCGGGCGCACGCGCACGAACGCCGAGCTCGAGGCAGACGCCGCGCTGTATTCGAGCGGGGGCACCAAGTCGGTCCAAGCGGCCCGTGAGTTCCGCGCGACCAAGGCTAAGCTCGACGCCGATCGCGAGCAGCAGACGAAGGCGGGGACGTTCTCTGCCGACGACGAGCGCGCCTATGTCGTGGCGCTGGGTGAGGCGCAGAAGCGGCTCGATGGTGTGCGCGACAGCCAGCGCGGCGCGGGCGCGGCGACGCGCGCGCATTCGAAGGAAATCGCGGGGCAGACGCGCGAGTTGAAGGCCGCGGAAGCTCGGTTCGACAAGCTGGCGGGGATCCGCGGCAAATACAGCGAAGAGCCAAACGCAGTCGTACGCGGCAACGCGGCCAAGGCCGACATCGACGGGCTGTTCACGTCCATCGAAAAGGGCAAGGTCGTCGTCAAGGACACGGTCGACCTAATCAACTCGGCGACCGGGTTTAAGGAGATCTACACCCGCGAGGATGCCGCGCGAGACAAGAAGAACATCGACGACGGTGTGCGCAGGCCGATCACCCAAGCGATCGACCAGCAGCGCGAAGAGCTCGACGTCAGCCGGTTGATCCTGGCTGGGCGCAGCGATGAGGCTGATCTGCTACGACAGAAGCAGGATCTGTCGAAGTCCGTCGTCGACATCACAGCCGCCGAGCTCCGCGAGTTGAAGAAGAACAACGCCGAGCAGCGTGCGATCAACGACGCAATCGACAAGCGCAATGCGCAGATCGATATCCAGGCGCGCGCCTATGGTGGCGTTCGCGACGCTGTGCGTGATGTCGTCGCGGACCCGAGCATCAAAACCGTCAAGTCCGTCGTCACGCGATTGAAGGATCAGTTCAAGGCCGACTTCGCCGACAAGTTCGTGCTCGATGTTCTCGGCGATCCCGAGAAGGAAGCGCGCGACGAGATGACGCGCGGCCTGAACGAAAGCGCGACGAACCTGAGCGGGTCGGCGACATCGCTTGATGACGCGGCAAAGGAATTGAAGGGCGTCGGCGTCGCGTTGCAGGCTCTGGCACCGCAGGCACCGGACGCACCGTCGGTTGTAGGCACGACATCGCCGCTGGTCGCAACCGCGGTCACGGCCGCTGCTGCGATCATCCCGAAGCTGAGCGTCGAGGTTGGCAAAGACCTGTCGAAAGACAACGTCGCGCCAGGCGGCAAGCCGGCGGCGAATGACAACAGCAATGACGATATCGTCGTCGTCGGTCGGACATTGCGCGAAGCACTCGGCGGCAGGACTCGCAACCTCAACCTATCGACTGAGGAACGGTACAACGATGCCGGGCTCAAGGCCGCAACTAAGCTGTTCGGCTCGGGCAGCATCCTCACGCGCGGCTTCGCCAAGCTTGGCACGCTCCTGTCCGGTGCAGCTATCGGCGGCGCTGCGAACAGCGTAATCGGCGCAGGCGGCAAGTCGAAGGAGGCATCGATCGGTGCGGGCATCGGCGGTGCGCTCGGCAAGTCGCTGCTCGGCGGTCCGAATGGTCTGATCTCCAAGGGGCTCGGCGCCATCTCGTCGAAGCTTGGATCGTTCGCGGGACCGCTCGGCAGCATTGCCGGCAGCGTAATCGGGTCGGTCGTGGGCGGTCTCTTCGCGAAGAAGAAGGAGGGGTCCTCGAACGTCACAGTCAGCGCATCAGGCGTGACGTCCACCACTGGCGTCGGCACTGGCAAGGCTGAGAAGGCCGCTGCAACCGGGCTGGGCGCGTCGACCGCATCAGGCATCCAGAAGATCGCCGAAGCGCTCGGCGGCGTGTTCGGCTCCGCAGCGGTGTCGGTTGGGTATCGTCCAGGTCACAAGGCCGGCGCTTATCGGGTGGATCCGACTGGTCAGGGGAAGGTCAAGGACGGTGCGGTTCGCGCATTCGAGACGCAGGAAGAAGCGATCGAGTATGCGATCGTGGAATCGCTCAAGCAGGGCGCGATCAAGGGCATCCGCGAAGGGACCAAGCGTCTGCTCGCGGCCGGGCAGGATCTCGACACTGCGCTGAGCAAGGCGCTCCGCTTCGAACAGGTGTTCAAGGATCTCAAGTCGTACACCGATCCAGTCGGCGCGGCGATCGATGCCCTTAACACCGAGTTCGAATCGCTGATCAACCTGTTCAACGAGGCGGGTGCGTCGTCGGCTGAGTTCGCTGATCTCCAGAAGCTGTACGACTTCAAGCGTGCCGATGCGCTCAAGACGGCCACTGAGGCGGCAACGAACGAGATCCAGGACTTCATCGACGGGTTGAAGGGTAGCACTGACAGTCCGCTGTCACGCCGCACGGTCTATACGAACGCGAAGGCGAAGGTCGACACGTTCCGATCGGACATCGCGGCGGGCAAGGTCGTGGACAGCGACGCGTTCCTCGAGGCGTTGAAGAATCTCCAGGACACGTCGGGCGCACTGAACGGCTCGCGTTCAGAGTTCTATAACGACTTCGAGGACATCCTTGCGCTGGCGACGAAGGCGCAGGCGAACATCACGGGCGCGGTGGTGCCCGGGTCCAGTTCGCCGTCGACGCTTCCTGCTTCGCCGTTCGATCCTGCCGTCGCCGGCAACATCGCTAATACGGCAGCGAACACCGCGCAGCTGATCGGCGCGGTGAAGGACATGACGCAGGCGATCTACTCGCAGGCGTCGAGTGGGCCCTTAGCTCAGGGCTCGACACTCAACTATCTGCCGAGCCGCCTGGCAAAGTGATGTATAGCGCCCTTGGCACAAACCGAGGGCGCTTACAGACATGGGTACGTTGGTATCGATCGACGCTTGGAACCGGACGACGCAGAGCCGGGTGACGGTGCGCGCGGGCGCGTCGCTGAATTCATCCACGCTCGGCGCCGGCGGATCACCGTGGGAGCCATGCGTCTCGCGCCTCCCGCGCTTCGCCATGCAGCTGTCCGATGACGATCTGACCGGGCAGCTGATGGTCGGTACCGGCGAGCTCGCAATCACGGCCAAGGATCTGATCTACGCCGGCGACTGGACCGCGCTCGACTGGATCGGATCGCCCATCCGCGTCTACAGCGGCGAGGGGCAGCAGCTGGCCGACATGACGCTCGAGTTCGTCGGTCGCGTCACCGCGGGCGTCACCAACGCCGACAACGGGCAGGCTGCGCTGGCGATGGAGGTCAACAAGACCGCGGTCGACGTGCCCCTCCTGCGCAGCACCTATGGCGGCGGCGGGGGCAGTGACGGCGACGTCGAATTGCGCGGCACGTTCAAGCCTGCGGGCTTCGGCGCCCCGATCAACGTCCGCCCGGTGCTGATCGACACGATCAACCAGGTCTATCAGGCGGACGGCTACGGCAATCTCGCCGGGTTCGCCGGCGTCTACGAGGACTTGGGTTCGTTCGGCGCGAGCGTCGGCAACTATGCGACCTATGCCGCGCTTGTCGCCGCGGGGCTGCGCGAGGGTCAGTGGGCGACGTGCATCGCCGAAGGGATGTTCCGGCTCGGCGCGACCGCGACCGGCGTCATCACCTGCGATCCGATCTGCGGCGCGGATCTGCCGGGCACGATGATGCTGCGATGGCTTCAGGTGCATGCTGGCGTGCCGAACGCGCAGATCCGGTCGGCTGATTTCACCGCGCTGACCGCCGCCGTGCAGGCTGTCACGGGCGGCGCGCCTAAGATGTCGTTCTGGACATCGGAAAGCGTGCAGGTGCTCGACCTGATGCAGCGCGTGTGCGCCAGCTGCAACGCCGTGCCGCTGATCCTGCTCGACGGTACGATCAGCGTCGCGCGCTGCATCGGCGGGCCCGTTGCCGTCACGCTGAACCGAAGGGGCGGCGCGCCGAACGTCACGGCATGGGCCGCAACCGATTCTCCGATCCCGTGGTGGCGGATGCGGATGCCGGCGGCCAAGAGCTATTACGTCAACTCGCCGAGCGAGATCGATTACGAAGACGACGTCCTCGACCGCGGCGACTACGTGAGCACCGAGAGCTATCGCCAAGGCAACGTCGTGCGCTGGCAGGAGGATGGCGCGCGGTACATCTACACCAATGCCATCGCGTCGACCGGCAACGCCCCGCCGGCCGCCGCCTTTTGGTCGCTGTACCAGTCCGCGCCTGACGCGACGCAGATCCGGTATCCCGGCGGCGGCAGCGTCTTCGACAAGATGCAGTCACTGCAAACCCAGATCGATGTCACGGTCGCTGACAACGTGCTCAGTCGCGGCGAGAAGCCGCAGTGGGTGATCACGTACAATGGCGTCACCGGCGATCTGAACAGCCTCAATGCTCGCTACACTGCCCTCGGAAGTCCTGCGGATATCACGGCGGCGCGCAACGATGCGAACGTGAAGGTCACGGCGCTCGGTACGTATCTGTCGGGCCTGACGCCGGCATGGAATGATCCTGCCACGGACACCCCGATCGTCGCGAACGACTTCCGCGCTGCATGGAGCAATGCGCTGATCTCGGTGGCAGCGTTCCGCGCTGCCATCACCGGGCGGAAAGGTGATCCAGGTGAAGACGGCCGAGATGGGACGGACGGTGTGCCAGGCGGGCCGGGCGCGGACGGTCGGACGTCGTACGCTCACTACGCCTATGCAAACTCGCCCTCTGGCAGCGTGGATTTCACCACGGGATTTCCAGAAGGCCGGGCGTTCATTGGCTTTTACAGCGACTTTGTTCCGGCCGACAGCACGGACCCGGCACGTTACGAGTGGTCTGCATACAAGGGGCCAGCTAATTTCGGTCTCGTACCGCAGGGTCAGGCCATCGTCGCGAGCAGTTCCCTCGTTCAAAATTCGTACACCGCTGATTGGGTAAGTGGTGGCTATTCCGCAGAGGGTTGGCGCGGTGGCGCGCAGACATCGTTCAGGCTCGACGCAGACACCTTCGGCGGTCTGAATACAGATCCGCTTGCTGGGCCTCATTACAGCACGATCGATTATTCGTGGCACTGCTCATCAGGCGGTCAGACCTATATTTATGAAAGCGGAGTTTCGGTCTTCACACTGCCCGGCGGCAATGACGGGTCTAGGGTATTTCAGATCGTCTACGACAACACAGCTGTTCGCTATTACGTGAACGGCGCGGTTGTCTACGAACACGCGGTTGCGGCCGGCAAGACGCTCTACTTCGCCGCCTCGCTCGTCCACGGGCCCGGCAACAAGGTATATTCGATCACGTTCAATTCGGTTGGGCGTGCGGGGCTCGACGGCAACGGCTTGCCCGGCGCGCCTGGTGCCGACGGCCGCACGCAATATACCCATTACGCCTATGCAAACTCACTAAGCGGCACGGTCGACTTCACGACGGACGTGCCCGCGGGTCGCGCATACGAGGGCAGTTACGTCGACTTCAACTCCGCCGATAGCGGCAACCCGGCAGCGTACACATGGCGCGAATATAAGGGGCCACCTTTTGGGATGGCTGCACGCGGCTATGCCGTCGTCGCTGGCAATCAGGTGATCAAAAACGGAGGGCCGGTTTCATGGGACAGCGATGCCTACTCGACAGTTGGATACAATGCCGGTGCGTCGACGTCCTTTAGGCTCGTCAGCGATAATGTTATGGCCGGGCTCAACCAAGATCCAACGACTGATGCCAGTTACGGGTCGTTGGACTATGCGTTCTATAGGACTGGCAGCAATCTGTATGCCTTTGAAGGTGCCGTAAACGTAGCCTCATTTGGCCCTGTCTCGGATGCCGACATTCTTCAAATTCAGTATGATAATAAAACGATAGCCTATTACAAAAATGGCGTCGTCCTCCGACAGTACGCGCTATCCGCCGGCAGGACATATTATTTCGACTCCAGCATTAACGATCCAGGCGCTCGTATCGTAGACGTCGCGTTCGGGCCGGCTGGAGCGGCCGGTAACGACGGATCGCCTGGCGTTCCTGGTGGTCCCGGAAACCCCGGTGCCGACGCCGTCTTATTAACGCTCTCGCTTGAAACCATCATCGTTGCCGCAGACTCGACGGGCGTGACGAAAGCCGGCGCGCTTCCAAGGATGTCCACGCTCAAGGTAATGGCCGGCAGCGCTGACGTTACAGGATCCTCAAGCATCTCGCTTGCCGTCAGTGATAGTGGGATCGGCGCATCATACGGCGGTGGGGTTGTCACGGTCAGCACAGCAAACGTCGCGGGTTATATCGATGTGAATGCCGTCTACGCAGGAGCGACGTTCACACGCAGGCTGACAATCGTTCGTCAAAAGGACGCTGCACCCCCGGCATCGCAGTCGAGCGCTGCAAAGCAGGTTTCAGCGGTGGTCTTGGCCACCACCTACAACGACAGCGCAGCGAGCCAGTCCGTCATTCTGTCCGCGGGCTCTGGCGGCAAGTTTACCGCCTATTTCAGTGCGGAATATTATCTTGAGGGCGGAAGCGGATCGGGGAATCAGTTCTTCACGCCAGCCGGCAAGATACAATACCGTTCACCTGGCGGCGGGTGGAACGACATGGGTGCAGAGGTAACGGGCTCGCAAGCGCGCGTCATCGGTGGTTCGCCCGAGCCGGGTACTATCGGCATAAGCCAGTCCGTCACCGGCCTATCGCCGAATGCGACCTATGAGGTTAGAGTCAGTTTCCGAAAGACCAGCGGCGGAACGGGGACGCAGGCGGTAATGAACGATGCATTGGTGGTATCGCAATGACGCAATTCTGGACGATCACCGCGGTTTCCGACGGGACAGTGCTGTCGCCCTGCTTCGCAACGCCGAGCGCGGAAGTGCATCCCAAGGATTGCGGCTGGGCTTGGGACGCTGCGGCACACAAGGCCAGCCCTATTGCGGCCGCTCCCGATCCCGCCGTTCAAAACTGGAGCGGTAAGACCTGGGGAGAGGCGGCCAGCAAGATCGAGCATATCCTGTGCGACCTGGTGGACGACGAACGCGAAGCCCGGCAGATGCTATCGCTCACGCCGGGCGGCGCTAAGAAATATGTCTACAACCGCAAGGCGCAGGAGGCGATCAACGCACAGGGCATCCTCGCCTCGGTGCTGAACGCGCTATCGCTCGTCGAGAAGAAGAAGAAATATCCCTTCGCGTATGCAGAATCCGCTGTGACCGGGGAGCCTTTAACGGCAGTCCTCGCCCGGTTTGAAACCGGCATGACGGTAGCGGCGGCCGAGAACGCGCGCATCGAAGCCGTGGCGATGAAAGCCAAGCGAGACATACGTGCGGCAACGACGGCGGCCCAGAAGCGCGCCGTGTACGCTGCGATCATCTGGAATGTGGTGGTGCCTTAACGCGCATTGCCATGCCTGCGGCGGGGGCGGTATGTAGGCGGCTCACTTAGGAGGGCCGAATGGGCACAGCACAACAGGACGCGAACGCGATCGGCGCGGCAATCCGCGATCTCGAGCGCGACATCGCAGTGGCGGGCAACGCCAATCTCACAGCCAAGGCGGCACGACTGCACGAGATGCTATCGCAGGGGCTGGTCGATCACCTGCCCGACGTCGATTGGTACGAAGCGGCCGGCCAGGCCAGTGCGCAGCGGTCCGAAGGCGACGGTGACGTCCCTGAGACCAACGCCGGCGGCAAGCACGCTCCGACGCCGTCGGGAGGCTAAGATGGATATGGGGTGGGCCACGATATACACCGCGCTGTCGATGATGACGCTGCGCTACGCTTGGGACACGAAGGCCAGATGGCTCGCGGTCGGCTTGGTGATCGAATGCGTAGTGACGAACCTGCTCGGAGCGATCGCGCCGCCGGAAAGTTCGCCGGCGATCAACGTGATCCTCGAGCTCGGCATGATGATACTCGCATCGTTCATGATCGTGGCCTGCCCCCGCCTCGCCATCTCAATGATCGTCATATCGACGCTCTCGTGTGTGCTCGGACTGGCCTATTCGGCGCACGCTGATCCCGATATGCTCCACTACTATGAGGAACGGGCGAACGCACTCTTCGCGCTCAAATGCATCACCGTTCTGTTGTCAGGGATCTGGGATGTGGTCGTGTATAGCGTTCGTCGTTTCTTCCATTGGCGTGATCTTCGGCGGCGCGCTGTTGACGCTGAACGTCGTGCGCGGACACGATACAGGTCGTAGGAAGCGGCTCGATTAGGTTTCCCCGTGCGTTGAAATAGCATAAGCAACCTGTATGACGCAGGGGCACGGGAGAGTTTGATGGATGACGCACTGACCGCCGCCAAGACAGTGGCGGCCCTCCGCGTCGCTGTCGCGTTAGCGTGGGGTGCGATTGGCGCCTGGGGTGTCCCAAGCATGTGCCGGGTCTTCGTCAAGCGCACGATTCGCCACGATTATTTCTGGGCATCGATGCTGATGCTGGCGGTCGGCCTCCTAATATTCCAGATCAGCGCGCTCAGCGGCGTCGGCGTCCCGCGCACTGATATCTACACGCTGACCGGCCTCGTCAGCCTTTTCCTCTCTGCGATCGGCATCTTCGTCACCCGGTCGCTCGCTGCGCCCGACGAGCACAAGCGCGCGGCCCTCATCAGTCACGTGATATTGTTGGCGATCTGCATCGTCGTCGGCCTGTTGACGTGATCGGTGAACGCGCTTTCTGATTTCATCCGCGAGAAGACCTTATTCTGGGTCCTCGTTCTCGGGTCACTGACCGCTGGGTTGGTGGCGGCGTACGGGCGCGAGCGCCATCAGGGCAAGTTCCCGCCGCGCAGCTGGTGGGAGATCCGCCTGTACGCCATGCCGTTCCTCGGCATCTTCACCGCTGCGATCGTCGACCAATTCAGCCTGAATAGTACGAAGACCGCCTTCGTCGCGGCTATGCTGGCCATGCTCGGCTACGAGCTCATCGGCGTGCTGCACGATCGCGGCTTGGAACGGGTGAAGAAGATCGGTGACACGCTCGGCGGCGACGATGATGACGTGCCAGCATCACGTCCGTTTTATTCGGTAATCGATACCGACAAGCAGGGCCTGCCGACGGCGCACGTTGTCGTCACGCCGCCGCCCGCGGTAATTGGAGGGGATATCGGCGGCGTCGCCGGCGCTGTGCTGCGTCACATCCACCCGGCGCCAGACGACGACGCCATGAAACCGCTGCTCGATGCCCTGGATGATGATATGGGGGACGTTCCAGGCATCGGTTGAGGTAGCAGCATGGCGACGGCGACAGTGGAACGGATCAGGCGCTGTGTGCGTGACAGCGAATATGCGGTGGCGCAGAACCTGGTGATCCTGGCGGCGCGCCCCGACGCGAAACCTGCCGGCGAAGACGAGTTCACGATCGACTCCCTGTTCGATAGCACGGCGCACGCGCAGGCGCTGCTGAGCGAGAAGTTCGCGATCCTCTCGAGCGATCGCCGCAACGAAGCAGCTGAGTCCGACGCCCCCCTTGGCATCGGCACGGGCATCGCCGTCACCCCGATCCTGCCCCGCGCGCGCATGATCGACGCCGAGCGGTCGGTGGATCGCGTCATGGTGATCAAGGGGCTGGCGGTCGACCGGCAGGCCGAGCGCAACAGCATCGAGGCGGTTGGCTGATGGCGATCCCGACACTTACGCTTGTTGCCGCAACGACTAGCCAGCTGCAATTCAGCTTCAATAATCCGAACGGTGCCGGCGCCAACTACACCGTCGAGCTCAACCGGGCGGAAGACTTCTCGTCGGATGACTCGATTTTCCTCCAGGTTAACAACGTCGCCGCGGGCAGCGCGAACGGCTTCATCTTCCCGGGCCTACCGAGTGGGACGACATGGTACGCGCGCTTGATCAGCGCGGCCGGTGAAAGGTCGCCAGTCGTCATCGGGGCAACCTCGGTCGCGGCTCTGACCACGACGTACACGGGCTATTCGATCGCCAAGGCCCTGCTGGTAGTGCCCGTCGGCATCGTCAACCCACGAGCCGGCGGCAGTAACGGGACGTATGGGCTGTCGGGTTTCCCGGCCGCCAATCTGCTGCGGCCAGATCCTGCATCGACATTCCAGATGCGCAACAACGACGCAGGTGTAAGCGGCACCATATTCTTCGAGACGTCTGGCGAACCGATCGACGTTGTCGCGCTGCTCGGCCACAATCAGCCTGACGATGTTACGTGGGAGATCCACCATTCCAAGACGGCGATCTTCAACGGCGCCGACGACACGATCTTGCCCTATACGACGATGCGCGTGTCGCCCTCTATCGGACAGCGACAATCCTATCATTCCTTCGCGCGGCTTCCGTCACCAACTACGGACCGCTTCTGGGCGATCAACATCATCTCGTCGTCGAGGCACCTGATAGCCCGCAACCTGGTGCTAGGCCGCGCACGGGAGACCACCAACGCGGACAAGGGCGCCGGCTATGGCGTTAACGATCTAGGATCCGCCACGCGCACGCGCTTCGGTGTCCTCGATTCCGTCCGCGGATGGCGTGGGAAGGTCGTCGACTTCGCGATGTCGTGGATCAGCGAGACAGAGTTTCAGGCGAAATGGGCAGATCTTCCCGGCCTGGTCGGCACCACAAAGGCGGTGCTCGCGATCCCGAACAGCAAGCGGAACATCCACCTGAACGATCGCATCGCCTTCGGGAACATCACGCAGATGCGGGGGGAGAACGTGCAGTCGTTCAAATATTCCCAGACCATCGAGATCAACAGCATTTACTAGGGCTGCGGGGGAATGGGGAACCCCCCTCCCGGGGGGGAGAGGGGGGTTACGGCGGCCCGGTGTTCAGGACTGACTGGGTACATGAACCCCGAGCCGCCGGTCGGGCGCACGGGAGCGAGCTCGACGAAAATTGATATGCCAGTGTCGGTTCGTCTCGACAAGCGTTTCAGGCGAAACCTTTTTGCTCGCGCACATGCGCAGGAGAAGCGATCAAAATCGCTATTCGCTGGATCGATCGATGTAGCACCTGACGCAATCACGCTGATGGCAGGCGGGGTCTTGGTAGGGGCAGCCGACCGGGCTGGTCATCGCCTCCCAGATACCGACTAGGACGCCGGCAGAGAAAGACACGATGAGACGAACAAAGTCGATCATAACGGTGGTCCTTTCGGGGTGGGCAAGCGGATCTGGGCAAAGGCTTTCGTGATGCTGTCGACGAACCGGCGCAGCGTGGCGCTGTGCTCGCGCAGGACATCGGAGATCGACACCATCTCGCGCTCGAAGCGCCGGATCTGCGCGCTGCGCAGCTGGCTCATGATCCGCTTCTGGCGCTTGAGCTTTCGACGATCGCCGGTGCGCGAATAGGCGATCTTCAAGGCGATGACGCGCCGCGCGCGTGCCTGGTCGCGGGCGGGCACCCGGATGACGGGATTATCCATCGTACGGCTCCCGCATCAGTGCCACGAACGCGAGCACGGACAGTCGCGCGTCGATGGCGCTGTGGCCTTTGTCGATCGCCGCGGCCCAGACATGCGCCAGTGCGACCGGATCGACGGCGTTGTAGACGCGGCGGGTGTGCGCAATTCCGTCTGAGGTAGGCGGCGGCAGCGGATCGCTGCTGCTCTTCGAGTTGCCTCGCATGTTCATCATCCTCCCGTTGTTTGTTGCAGCTTACCGGTTTCGATATACCGCGCCAGATCCCGGTCGACCTGATCGCGAATGATGCGGCGCGCTTCCGGCGCGCTCAAATTGTGGCGACGACAAAGCGCCGTATATTCATCTCGATATTCCATCGGGATATCAGCCAGCTTGCGCGCGCGCTGCTTGCGGCGAGCGGCGGCGCGCGTCTCGGCAGACCAGTTCGCCGATCCGCCATTCGCCTTGCCGACCGCCCGCATCTGCTCTTGCGCCTGGCGCATCAGTTCTGGGTTCTCGCGCAGCTGCTTGGTCCGAGCCTCGGATATTCGACGGGATCGCGCACTGAGCACGTTCGGATCTGCCAGCTGCGCCTTGACCGTCCTCGCGATCTTGGCGTTGCGCTCGGGCCGCGACGCGACCTCCTGCCGTGCATGGTAGTGGCAGACTGTGCCCTTCCGCTTCACGTTGTACCGCAGCTGTGCCTCGCACCCCTCGATCGAGCATGTGCCGATGATCGGCGGCCGCCATGTGCTCACCGGCGATCCCCCTTCCGCCCGTACGCCTTGCGCTGCCGGCGCTTGCCGATCTGCTTCGTCGGATCGTGGCGCAGATAGTCGGGTTGCGCGCGCTCGATGGTCGGCTGCATGACGGTGATGCGGATCACAGATCATCTCCCCGCTTCAATGCCTCGTCGATCACGTCGAACAGCCTCGGATCGATCAGCGCGCCGATCATCTCGTTCGGTGTGCACCCGCCTGCGCCTTTCGGCCGCGGTCGGAAGTCGATCGAGTCCATCAGCGCCCGCAACGCGGCCTCGATCCGACGCTCGCGCTCGGTCTTGCCGTCGTCGAAGTGATAGAGCGTGACGTGCGCCGGTGGCCTGCGCTGCTCGGCAGGCCACAGCATCCGGTCGATCAGTCCGACGATGATCGGGGCGATCATCTCCCCCGTCATGGCGTAGCAGGAATCGACGAGCGGTTCGGTGCGGGCAACGCCGTCCATGTCCATATCGGCGGGCAGCGTGACCGTAACGGTATCGTCACCGTACGCGAGGTTCGCGCCTGCCCGCCTGGTGATGACGTACCCGCCGATCTCGACGCGGAATGGGTGCTGCTTCATGCGGCAAGCCTTTCTGTTTCAGCATGGGGTTGGTTGGCGATCACCAGCGCGCGGGCAACCGGGGGGCAGACGCTGTTGCCGATCGCGCTGATCTGCTCGGCGATCGTCAGCGGCTTCTCGACCCATTTGCCGCGCACCTGCTTGCGCACGATCGGATCGAGCACGTAGCCTTCGGGGAAGCCTTGGGCGCGCGCGAGCTCCCGCGGTTTCAGCATGCGCAGGCCGATGTCGACGATGATGTAGGTCTTGGCGTCGATCGTCACCGTCACGACGGCGAAGCGCGCCACGGTGGTGATGGTATCGAGCGAACGCGTCACCGCCTGGATCTGCGCCGCCTCGCTCTCCCCGCCGGTCCCGTAGAACTTCACGAGGAACGCTGCGGTCGTAACTGCCCGCTCGAGCAGGTGCGGCGGCAGCGCGTCGGCGTCGACCAGTGTCGTCTCGACCAGGCGCTGATGCGATCCTGCGGTGGTGATCGTTGACACGGGCGACGTCGCCGCGTGACCGACGCGCCCGGTGTTCGCCTGTTCCATGTGCGCTGCGACGATGGCGTGATGCGTGCCTCCTGCCCGCGCGGTGCGCAGCGGCTGTTTCAGATCCCCGCCCGCGCCGCGCGTATCGCTACCGTAGAAGCTGGAGAGCAGCGCAGTGACGGCGGCGGCCTGCGATCCCTTTGCCGTGATCGTGCCGAGCGGCTTGGCCGGATCGAGCGCGCGCGGATCCTGCCCTTCGCGCTCCCCGTTGCCCATCTTGACCAGCGTGGCGCCGGCGAGCCCGAAAGTCGGATCGCAGGCGGTGGTCCGCAATGGTTCGTCGACCGGGTTGCTGGCGCGGACCTTGCCCCCCGGCTTCTCGCCATAGAACGGCGTGATCACCGCGGCAGCAAGGCCGAGGGGCATCGCCCCCGCAGGCCGCGCAGGCTCGCCGTTCGCCGTGACGGTCGGCATGGGCAGATCCGCGGCCGACCCGATCGATCCGGTGCGGAACTTCGTGACGTGCGGTGCAAGCACGGCATCACTGACCGCAAACTCGCCGCCGTTGGCAGTGGTGATGGTGCGCAGCGGTTCCGACGTCGGGTGCACCCTGGGGCTCGTCTGCGTGTGCGTCACCGGCACGATGAACGGTTCGGCGGCGTTCACGACATAGCGCATGATCCCGTGCGCGATGCGGCGCTTCGTGGCGTCGGCGAGCTCGCGCTTGCGGTCGAAGATCGAGGGGCAGGGGATAGACCAGTCGATGCATTCGGCGGCGGTGCGATAGGGCAGCAGCGTCCCCTTGCGCACGCCGACGGATTTCGCCGGGCCGTGCGTCGCCTTCGGCCACACGATCGGCAGGCCGTCATTGCGCATCACCATGTAGAGGCGCTTGCGGATCGTCGGCGCGCCATAGTCGCACGCGCGCAGGATCTTCCACTGGACGCGGTAGCCGAGCGCGCGGATCGCCTTCACGAAGCGGCGAAACTCGCGCCCCTCCTGCCCGACGATCGGGCGGTTGTCGGCGTCGAGCGGCGCGGCGTACTGGAATTCCTCGACGTTCTCGAGATAGCCGCACGTCGGCGATACCTCTTTCAGCCAGTTAATTACTTCCCAGCACAGCGCGCGAATGCTGCGGTCCTTCACGGGACCGCCCTTCGCCTTGCTGAATTCCTTGCAGTCGGGAGAGAACCAGGCGCCGGCGACGTGGCGCATCCGCGTGACCGCCTGCGGCCAGACCGCCTTGATGTCCTGGCAATGGTGCTCGGTCTCCGGGTGGTTCGCGCGGTGGATCGCGATCGCGCTGGGGCTATGGTTGATCGCGATGTCGACCGGGCGGCCGATCGCCTGCTCGATCCCGGTGCTGGCACCGCCGCCCCCGGCGAACCCGTCGATGAACAGGCCATCGACGTTGATCGGGGTGAATGCGAGAGTAGAGGCGGCGATGAAGCCGTTGATAGCGGTCATGGCAGTCGTTCCTTCGTATCGGAAAAGTTTCGTTCGGACGGGCGGGCCTCACAGCCGTTCGCGAAGATCACAGTGTCGTCGTCGTGAATCTCTCGACGCATCCGCGTATCGTTGCCCATGTGGATGAAATGCGGCGCACCCCAGACAGCCACGGCCGACCAGTATTCATCGCCCCGGAAGCCGACGAAGTGCACCGCGGGTTTCATGCGATGACGTCCCCATTCTGATTGTCCAAGACGAACTGAGCGAGCGCCACCAGGT
>Ga0265780_10001309_pt1 | contig 35477 bp, 20 predicted proteins | sample P1T30metagenome_FD_192432 | JGI IMG/M metagenome (GOLD analysis project Ga0265780, IMG submission 192432) | Plant litter microbial communities from East Loma Ridge, Irvine, California - P1 T30 | ecosystem: Environmental > Terrestrial > Plant litter > Unclassified | place: USA: California...
GTAGGCAGCGCAGTAGTAACGACTGCAGTATCGAGGTAGGTTGTGAAGTAGTAGAGGCAGAAACAGAGATATGCAGCTACTAGACGGGGGAAGGGGAGGCGGGAATTTGGTCGGAGAGGGGCGGGGTTTCCGTGTTTTGGAGAGGTGTGGTGATTGGAGGCGGGGATGTGTTAATGTCATGTGGCATAGTTGAGGTGTGTGGTTTGTGGAGAGGGGTTTCTGTGTTATACATCTTGCGTGGAGTTGGAGCGGAGCTTGTGTATGTCTGTGCTATGACATGAACAAAGGTGATGCCTTGCATGCGTGTATACACCTCAGTGTATACTACATGGTATGGTGACTAAGTAATGGGCCACGAGTTGTCTAGAAGCTAAACGCTGATTGAAATACCGAGCAGTCTCTAGCTTAGATGCTTCGAAGTTCTCGTATCTATGGGTGGTTTTGGGTGGGTCGAGGGCGCGAAGTTCTCGTTGAATGATTCGTCCTCGCCACGTTGCCGCATACGACACTGGCGATCCCCGAGACGCTATGTGCCGTTCTTGTCTCTAAATTTGGGTAGCCTAAATGAGCGTTATGGTTCCTATGGCAAAGCAGTGCTCGGAGAATTTCTTGGTCGTGAATTCCGATGATGGTTTCGGTTATCTTTTTGTACAATGCTGTTGAGCAGTCATCGTCACACGTAGAGTTGCATTCTTGATTCGAAAAGACCGATGTCCAATTCGGAACTAAAGGCCCATTTGTCTATAGTCTGTGAACTTTACCTTCTTCTTCTTCTTCTTCTTCTTTTCGAATTCCCATGTTTCCTCAATCCACTTCTTGCCACTATTCTCCAGTGCTTCGTCCTTTCCTGCGTACTCTCGGACTAGTCGCTGATATCCCGCATTCCAGATCCCTTCCTGATGTTTAACGTATTCATAGTGCCATTCAGGTTTGAACTGGAACACAAGCCAACTCGGAGGTACGACAGTGATGGGGCCAATGAACCTCTTCATCAAGTTCAATGCCCACTGAGTCTTCTCTTCATCATCTGCGCCCGGGATCGCGAATGTACTAGTATCAAGGCCAAAGAAGTCGTAACAAGTGTCGACAAAGATAATGTATTCTCGTAGCTTGGGAAAGGTAAATTTGACCGTATATGCGTCGCGGAGTATCTGAACGAATGCTTCTCCAGCTGTAGCTTTGTCACGCTCAGCGCGATGGTGATAGATGTACATGTACTGCATGAAGGGGAGACCAATGCGTTGGAGCGATCGAGCAGGCTTGTCGGGGAAGACCCTCAGAGTACCGTCAAGACATTTGAAATTAGCGCGTTGATTGCACCAGTCTTGGCGAGCGGGCAGCTCAACGATGTTGTAACGGCAAAACACTTGCCATGCTTCGTCGTGAACTTGTCTGCAGGTGAGAAAGAGAGATGTCAAGTCTTCGGGAGGGTCGTCAAAGAGATGATAGCGAGTAGAATTACGGCGCTATCAGAACGATATAGCGTCAGCGACGTCTTATTTTCGGCTTGTATATGAAAGACTTACATATTTCACTCCTTCCGGGCGGTAGACATGATGGAAATATATCCTGTCCCGGAGCTCCCGAGGGAAAGCGAGAAGAGCAAAGCTACCGGTCCACTTGGGCATAATTGGAGGCTTCTTTGCGGGGGTGAGGACCCATTCGGGACGTTGTAACTCGACTTTCTTGGTAGTCAATAGTAGTGGTCCTAATGCATACTGAAGTTCGCGGATTGTACTTGGGGTTGCTTCGCTAGGAGATTTTGCATCATCGTTGCAAATTGAGCCAGTTGTGGTAGAGATGGCGGAGGGTGTTTTTGAGGCTAGCTCTGAGTTCTGGAAGGTCCCCATGGTTGTTGCGTTCTCCTGCTGCAGGTGCTCGCTGTTGGCTGGGATGTCCATGAAGTCGATTGATGCCCTGCGAGGGACTTTCTCTAGTGAGACGGAGGTCGGTGATGTGCTTCTGATACATTGTGGAGCTGGACGCGATACATGTACTGAATTGAAGTCGGCCCGGTACAAATGTATACAGTCAGTGCATTCATGCAGACGATGCAGTCACAAGCTAAGCCACAGCTATGGAGTAGCGGCGTGGCTAAGTGGCGATGACAGAACCTGAGTCACAACACTGCGAATGGTGGAGTCAATTGTATACCAATGGCTTCGATGTGCTGGTGAAGTCGTGGTGGTGGTCTGGTGTCACCCCGCGTCGTGAGGCAATGGCAGCTGTCACAGCCGCAGCTCCGAGCTTGTTCCGGGGGTCAGTGCTTCACCGCTGGTAACTCGAGCAAAACCTCGCTCCGCAGCTTTCCCTCTGTCATCCCCACCACCCAATCCAGCCCATTTTCTACAGTCGCCTCTAGTCAATTGTAGTCATCATGTTCGCTGCCAGGCAAGCTTTCTCTCAGGCCTCGCGCCGTGCCTTTTCTTCGTCTGCCCGCCAGGTAAATTTAATTCTGAAGACTCGAATTGCGTGAGCTGCAAGTGCGGCCATGTAACGTGGCGTAATAGTCAAAGTAGTATAGTGCTAACACAAGCGATTCAGTCGTCCAAGGTCACCGTTCTCGGTGCGGCCGGTGGTATCGGTCAGCCATTGTCGCTGCTCTTGAAGCTCAACCCAAGAGTGACCAAGCTGTCCCTCTACGACATCCGTCTTGCTCCCGGTATGCTCCGCTGCCGCCGAAATTATATACACAAAATCTGAGACATAGCTATAGGTGTCGCTGCCGACATTGGCCACATCAACACCAAGAGCGAGGTACATTGCATCATCCAAATCATCAAAAGGTGCTTCGAGCTACCCCGCTGACACACCAAAGGTTACCGGCCATGAGGCCACTCCCTCCGGTCTCGCCGATGCCCTCAAGGGCGCTGAGATCGTTGTTATCCCCGCTGGTGTTCCCCGCAAGCCCGGCATGACCCGTGATGGTATGCACAACAGCGGCGTATTTATGGCAACACGGCTAATCGTGTATAGACCTGTTCAACACCAACGCCTCCATCGTCCGCGACCTGGCCAAGGCCGCTGCTGAGCACGCCCCTGAGGCTAACATTTTGATCATCTCCAACCCGGTATTCATAGTAGACTTCAGATGCGTAGTCGACATCTAACAAGTACAGGTCAACTCCACCGTCCCCATCACCGCCGAGATCTTCAAGTCCAAGGGTGTCTACAACCCCAAGCGCCTCTTCGGTGTCACCACCCTCGACGTTGTCCGCGCCTCGCGCTTCATCTCCCAGCTGAAGAACACCGACCCCGCCAGCGAGAACATCACCGTTGTCGGCGGTCACTCCGGCGCAACCATCGTCCCTCTCCTGTCGCAGTCCGGCTACAACCTTGAGGGCGAGAAGCTCGACAGCTACGTCAACCGCGTCCAGTTCGGTGGTGACGAGGTCGTCAAGGCCAAGGACGGTGCTGGCTCTGCCACCCTCTCCATGGCCATGGCCGGTGCCCGCTTTGCCGAGTCGCTCCTCAAGGCCGCGCAGGGCCAGAAGAACGTCATCGAGCCCACCTTCGTCGACTCTCCCCTCTACAAGGACCAAGGCTGCGAGTACTTCGCCTCCAACGTCGAGCTCGGCCCCAACGGTGTCGAGAAGATCCACCCCGTCGGAAACATCACCGACTACGAGCAGAAGCTCCTCGACGCCTGCTTGGCCGACCTCGCAAAGAACATCAAGAAGGGTGTCGAGTTCGTCAAGCAGAACCCATAAATCACTTGCGCGATTTGTGAACGACGTGTACACTAGTAATGACCATGGGCTACCGGATCATCTAGCCATGGGGAGTAGGTCTTGTGTAGATTTTTGACTTGTATCTTAGCACACAAAATACTCCGTATCCTGATTGTTTCCATTTGGCATGTGAAATGGTGAAGCGAAGTGCTCTTGGGCCGATGTAGTGGACATGTGACAAGTGCGGAGAGACAGAGCCGACGCAAGCTAACAAGATTGTTGTGCTCAGCGCGAACATGATCGTTTGACTCGAAAATCGGATGATTCCTTCCTCTTTCTATATGCATGCTAGTCTACCACGGACAGTAGCAAAAACACCTATTCGCACACCTATCCAAGCACGTAGCCCATATGCACCCGTATCCACGCCAAGTACCTGTCCGTCTACAACTTCGCCTTGGGCGCATCGAGCGTAGGCAGCATCATATCCCTAATATCGCCCGCGGCCTCATTGAGATAGAAGCTCATCTTCTCCTGTGCATTCGTTAGCATAGCCCTTCCATCCACTCAGCCAGGAAAGAAACTTACCGAGCCCAACCCCTTACTGCAAACGTTGAACTGAATGCTATTCTCATTAATCATATACGCCAGTCCCCACCCATCATCCACGACCTGACTCCACCCATACCCGTTAAAGTACTCGCTGCTCAACTGGCTCGAGCTAATAAACCACGTCGAGCTGTAGCCATACGCCGGATCCTGGTAGAGCGCGGGCACCTCCTCGCCGGCCTGCAGACACTTCTTGAGCCCGAAGAGATGGCGGTCCACGCCGCGCCCGTCGCTCGCGTCGCTGATGTACTTGACGTGCGCGTCGAGCGCCGCGCGGAAGAGTTTCTGGCACTCCTCTGGGGTCGCGTCGGAGCCGTTCATGGCCGCGCAGAAGGCGACGGATTCGTCCGACACGGTGCGGCACGTCTCCGTGCGGCCCTGCTGGAAGCGGCGGGTCGCGGCGGATTCGTACGTCGGCCGGTTCTTGCCGTAGAACTTGTGGTATGCGAGTTGGATCACCATCTGCACGTAGGCGTCGGGGCTGCATTTGAACTTCTTAATCAGCCCTTTGCCGTAGCCTTGGTAGGCCTGGACGCGGAGCTCGTGCGCGCCGATTTGGCGGGAGAAGTGGGATTGCGCGTCGGAGATGTCTTGTTTGAGCTCGGCGTTGATGTCGAAGCGCAGGGGCTTGGGGTTGGGGAGGTCGGAGCGGATGTTTGGGTCGTCGAAGGGGAGGGCGTTGGTGAAGATTTGCTGGTTGGCGTAGTCGTTGAGGCGGTGTGTGGGGGTGCCGTCCATCATCGAGTGCTCGCCCATGAAGCCCGAGGTGCCGTTGTCGTTGACGATGAATTGCAGGGGCTTGTCGAACCAGCGGTTGGAGCCGTCGCCGTGCCAGTACTGGTGCGCGCGCTCTTCGAGGGTGACGGGTGACGCGTCGTCTAAGCAGACGACGAAGGAGGCAGCCTCAATATCCTTGATGGATGCGGCATTCTTGTCCGAGGCGGCCTTGAGCTTGGGGTATACGTCCGACCAGACATCGCGGTTTTGTGATGTGAGGATGCCGACTGCGGGCGATTTCTCAGCCTTTTCGTAGACGCGCTCAAACTGGAGCTGGAGCTCGCTGGTGTTCAGCTGCTTGCCATTGATCTCGTGGGCTATCTTCCAGAACTGGTTTTTGCGGATAGCAATGATGTGTTGGTTCTCCTTGAAGTTGTACTTGACACCCGTGTCCGACGGCTTCTTGGGAACACGGCAGAAGTTGAACATGAACTCGTACGAGCTCATAGCCATGGGCAGCTTCTTCATGTACTCGGGCTCCAGACTGCCATTGTCGACCATCTTCTTGAACTCAAGAACAGCGGTGGAAATGGCAGCTGCGCGCTTGGCGGGGTTTCTTCGCTTCTTGTCGTCGCGGTGCGAGTAGAAGTAGCTGACATACGGCACCACCGGGTCACGGTAAGCCATGTATGCTGCCTCATTCCACCAGTCATAGATCCAGTTCTTCACTTCTGGGCGTTCTCTCCGCTCCACCAAGCGCTTCTGGAGTTTCTCTCCGGGCCCGCCAGGAGCGACAAACTCGTTGACAGCTTTTGTGGTCGCATCGTACTCGCTCTGGGAGAGGAGCGGGTGAACGGATTTGAGGTACCGCTTGGCCGTCTCTTCGAGCGTGGGGACTGGAAGACGCGGGAGGGACTCCTCGAAGCGCAACATTGCACCCTTGCTATGGTCCTCCTTGTAGCCTGCATTCATGCCATGTCAACACGTGAAGTCTGAATATCGCATGTGAAGAATGACAGCTGTCACGTACCTGCTGGCAGAGAAGACTGCTTCCGTGCCGGTGCCATTGCGAAAAGCTATCAAAAAAAACGATTAGCATTCACATCCTCCACCACGCTCCCGCGCGCCCAAATACATACCCTGGGTGTTTGCTGTGCTAGTGTAGGTCTGCGAAGGATCGAGGCAGGCACTCGCGCTCGTGCAACTCTGCTAAACATCACAAATGAATGTGTGAAGGGGGACAACAGAGTAGGACACGTTGAAATGACGATGGAATTTCAAAGCTTCAACCACCTCGGCGAATCTGAGCACGCGCTGGGTTTGTCGGCGTTGCGTAACGCGTGACTACTGCCGGCTGCTGGGAAGCTGTGAATCGTCGCGAAATGTGCCGAGGTTGTCGGGGAAAGCTTAGGCCCTGACGTCGTTTGAGATGGAGCCGCTAGACCGATGCCAGATGTTGTGCTCTTTGTGTGTTGCGCGTCGCAAAGGAGTTAGAGTCTAAAGATCAATTCCCCTCGATATGAACACGCTGTGGTGTTGATACAGCAATTCATGGTCGTTCTTTCTGCACCTCTCCCCTCCAACCCCACATGCCCCAAGAGCCGCCCGAGGCTGGTTGCAGCACAGACGCGGCGCTCCGGCACGATGGAGTGGACCGAGGGTCCGCAACTTCGCACGACACTTGTCGCAGCCTCTTGCTGTGTACTGAATGTTTTACACGCCGTCCGACGTTGCTTACAAGCGATGGGCTTCAGCCACATACACGCAGTGCAACTAGCCTCAGGCGTCCATCACAGGGTTACGAATTCACATGCTAGGACGCCATCATATAGCAGTGCCCTTTGGCGTGCTGGCATAGGCTACCTATCTTCGCTGCAGCTGTGCATACCAGGGAGAGATTAAGTGAAGTCACGTGATCCCGAGATCGAGACATGGATGAATGTAGGTTCTTGAAAGCCCATTGGCGAGACTTTTTGGGACAAGCGGAGGTGTAGATCATACGAATAGGGATGCGGTACAGAGAACGGTTCTCTTGTGGGACTGTAGAGTGTGAGTGGGAGCATGATGTAATTACTGCGGCGGGTGCTTATGGAGCGTGTGCAGGTTGATAAGTAGGTGGACGACAAGGCGGGGAACCGGGAGGACATGTTGTAGTGGAGGTGCTGTGTGGCTGAGTTGCATCTTCGGGGTCCTGGCATGTACGGTGTATGCGAATCAACTTGGCGAGATTGTGATCATACGATGATCAGGCTTCCGCTATTGCCACACGTATGGAGAACTACTGCTGCGATGTATACCGCTGAGAGGTAGCAGGCCATGCTAGAATAGCGGTCTGTCTCCTCGGATCTCCTGGATGTACCGTACTGCTGAGCCCAAGTCCAACCCCTAAGTTCTTTCGGCTTTATTACACCAGATGCGCCGCCTCTTGTGGTCGTGCTTACTGCTCTGCGGTGAATTCTGCTGCACAGAGTTCTACTCTTTCCAGCCGACAGTGCGCGATAGTGGCGCGATGAACATCGCAATGTGGTCTTTGCATGACCAAAATTGTCGAGCAGGTGCAAAACACCTCGAGGGTATGTTTGGTGGGGTGGATGAGTTCTGGTCAGCTAATCAGCGGTGTAATAGTGCTGTAGCTGCATGGCCGCTCCAGTCCTGTGCCGGCTAACACCTTTGAAAGGATTTCAATGGCTAATTTGCCTTCCTCTTTGGTGTAGCCCTAAATGAAGGATGCAGGTGTGGTATTGGTGCATGTTATAGTCATTGTTGAAGTGCGGAGGGGGCCGGTCGCCTTTCTTCGATGTGTTGCAATTCAAGGTTTGGAACGCGCAATGTTGCCAGACACCAAAGCTTTGATCAGCGAGAGTCTCCGAGTAATCTCCTTCGTTTCCGAGTCGTCCTCGAACGAAAGCCGTCGTCATTGCGTGACGAGCTCACCGGGTGGCTTTCCGTCGGGAAAGACGGAGCACTAAATTTCGGGAAGTTGCGCCGTGTTAAACTTCTCCTGGCTAGCCAGACCCTTGACCTACATCACCATGCATCTTAGCAGCCGAACATTCACCTTCTCCGCATCTCTCTCCTGACAGATTTCACACCTGCGGATCCGCTAGAACCGACAAAAGACTCAAGCCCTCCGCAAGTGCTTCCCGCGACCCACTTGCCAGATCACGCCGTGTTTCACCGCCAGCATAAGAATAGGACGTGCACCCCAGCTTTGCGTGACAAGATCGAATGCACAGATCTGGGCCGAGCTCTGACATACGAAATTTCTGCGAAAGACCCGAAGTCTTGACGCCAATCAACACATTTACTCCTTTACTCGTTTCGCGCCTCATTTGTGTTGAGTACAAATGCAATCCGACTCCCTTGCAACAATCTGACCTGAGCGACAATATTCCAAGCGACTTCATTCTTCTTCTATTGACCATAGCAACCTTCCACTGCGCCATTTTCCAAGCGACCTCCCTGCCCAGCATATCTACCTGAGCGACACTATTTCCACTGCGACTTTATACCTTGCGACAAACTCCCTACGACCAACATCTTCCCTGCGACTTTCCTTGCGACTTGCCTTGCGACGACAAGCCTAGCGACAACATACAACACCACCACCCATCAGGAACCCACTACCCAAAGCCCACCATGTCATCCCACCAAGCAATTCAGCCCTTCCGCTTTCTGGACCTGCCCGGCGAGATCCGCAACAATGTTTACGACCTGCTTCTATGCTCCTGGAACGATGAGCCCGAACACGACCCACATTCCTTCAGCAAAGTAAGCAGGCGGAGCTTAAGCTACCCGGCATCACCTCTTCTACGCGTCAGCAAGCAAATCCATAGCGAAGCCTCCGACTACATGGTGAAGCGCAACCAATTTGTTCGCGTCACGTGCCGTAGTCTAGACGTAAGGAACCTGTTCCTCGCGGACGGTATTCCTGTTGTCTCTGCGAACCCACACGAAGTTAGCCGATTCCAAGGCTACGTTATGCATATGACGCTGTCCAAGCCCATGTTTGCGCCCAGCCCATTCGCCTTTACGGAGTACGAGATGATGATGCTCCGCGCTGATTTGCCGAATCTGTGCGGCAAGCTCGATGTCGAAAGCGTTATGACAGACGCTAATGCGACCACGAGCGAGCACACTCCCCTTCATGCGAGCATCAACTTCAACTACACATATTCCCGATTCTTTACGCCAAAGATCCAAGAGCACCTGTTGCAGCCCATAGCAGCCCTTCTTCGCGGTGTGCCCAATTTGAAAATCACCGGTCCTGTTGACGCCATTCTTGCCAAGACGGTCTCTGAAGAGGTTGCGAAACCCCGCTGGACCGATCCTGAAGCAACCCTCGGCGAAATTCATACCGGTGTTGATGTCGGCAAACGTCAATGGCAGCAGAACAACTTTTACACCGCTGCCGAATCATGGAACTACTCCATGCGCACACTCGAACGCATGCGCCACAGCTCCTCATGGCTTGGTCTGCAGAAGACTGGCGGTGAAGACTTTGTGAACAAGACTGCTGATCTTTATTTCACGCTCAACCTCCTTTCCGCAGCATTCCTGCAAGTCGACATGGCTAGTGATCTTGCGCAATCCGCACTTATTAGGCGCAATGGCAAAGCATCACTGCAGCATTTGCGCAAGTGTGAAACTGCGAGTGCGCGCTTCGCTCAGCATGCTGGTGCAACTTGGATCCCAAGCAACCAGCAGCAGGGCAAGATGATGTACCGTCAAGCCAAATGCCTGCGATTAATGCGCGACGGCGCAGCGAGAGTAAAGGCTGTGACGCTGGTTGAGCAAGCAGCCACTCTGGCCCCCAATGATATCGCAATTAGAGATGAAAAGGATGCGATTGCCTGCTGGAACGAGGAGATTGAGGAGGCAATGCGCAGTCTTGAGGAGCAGCAGACAGAAGTCGAGACAGTCCAGCGCGATTCACTGTGGTCCAGCATGTGGGCCGCAATCTCTGAACTGGCTGCGTGAAGATACATGTAGAAGTTGTTTTGTAGCGAAGATACCCAAATGCTATTACAATTTATTTTCATCTATTGCGAGACGACCTGTTATTTGTCAAGTTTCATCCATCTTCCTTGTCCTTTATATCTTCACCGTTTTTTTTTACTAAAACACAAACTTCACGTCTCCTTGGTCAACCTCTACTCTTCCCCTCATCACCCTCGCCCTGCGCTACAAAGTCTTCATCTCGACTCCTTCATCCTCATCTACTTCCACCTCACCATCCAATTTCATAAACACCATCGGCAGCGTGCTGTTCCGCCAGACATGCACACCCAGCACGCTCGACCGCCAGGCTGTCGATACGAAGGTAACTAGCGCCAACAGCCAAGTACACGCTGGTAGTGCGATCCACACCCACGATACGCGTATGTGTATGACCGGCGAGTAAGCTGCTTCTTGGGTGCCGTTGATGGTGTACGGCCAGTCGCGGAATGTCTTGGACATTGCTTTGGAGACGAGGTCGAGGGCGCAGGAGATGCGGTTGGAGGGGTAGGCGCAGTTTGTGAAGTTGCTGGTCCATAGGGGGCTAGTATGACTTCATCAGGCACAAACGTCTGCTTTCCGGGCTTTTGAAACGAGTTGTCCAAGGAACCAATTTTTGAATAATAGCCCTCGAAAGTGTCTCCAATGAACATCAATATGCTTTCCATGGTATAGCCGCCGATACTGAAGTTCTGGCCGTACGCACCGTATTCTGGTTCGGCCGGTACGATTACTTGGTACCCTGGGCTGCGGATACTACTGGCTTCAGCTGTCCAGATCTTCAGAGTCTCTTCTCTGTATGGTGAAGCTGCTGTTGGATCTGACAGCGAGTAGAAGGACCGTGTGCTCTGCACACAATGCTCAATAGTGCATTTCGACGCAAGGTACTTTGGATAGTCTTGCGAGGGAAAGATACGGCCTTGTAACGTATCCTGACGGTCGACATCCAGGTAAATAAAGAATATCTGGCGTGGGTCTATATTGCCCTTGCCACTAGTGCTTGTTATGGTGAAGAATTCTCCAAGAATCTGCGAGCCGAAACTGCCGTTGTTGATTGAATATGAAAACTGGAGCCGGAGTGCACAAGGAGGGGCTTGGACAACCATCGGAGGTTGGTAAAGACTAATCTATGCCTTGTAACTCGAACTTGAATAATAAGACCAATCGCCAACTAAAGACAGTTCTGCTCGAATGTGGCCCGGTCGCAGCTATTTGTATGAGCTTAGCGTCAGTGTAGCCTTTGGATATTGTAATCTTCGTACCTCGGCTTTGTTCCTTAGAGCTACACATGCGGTTAACAAGTGAATAGAACTGCATCACACCATCACATGAGTAACAAGATTCGACAATGACACTATGCATAGCTCCTACATCATGACCCTAAAAAACCCTAGACCTCCCTTCTCAGAGAATAATACCCATCCCATCAAGCGTGAAAGAAAAGAAAAGAAAAGAAAAGATTGTCGATCTCAGCACTTTTTTACAAGTTGGCAGAGATGAAAGAAGTGAGGGCACCAATCCTGGAGTAGACACCGGGGAAGTTGGGCTGAGCGCAACCCTCGCCCCAAGAGACAATACCGACGAGCTGCTTGCTGGCGGTGATGATGGGGCCGCCGGAGTCACCCTGGCAAGAGTCCTTTCCACCAGCGGTAATACCAGCGCAGAACATCTGGTCGGTGACACCGAGGCCGATAGTGGAGTACTGGCTGCGGCAAGTGGTGCGCGCAACAACGGGCACATCGACCTTGCGGAGCGTAGTAGGGCTAGAGCCACCCTGAGTAAGAGCACCCCTGGAGATGTGTTAGCAAAGTGTAGAGCGTTTGGGGGAGACGGCAATCTTACCAGCCGGCGACGGTCAGAGTAGTACCAGGGGCGGGGTCCTGGCCAGAAGCAGCAACGGATGCGTAGCTAATGGTAGAGCTGGTCTGGATAGGAGTCCTAAGCTTGATGATGGCAATGTCGTTGTCCGAAGTGCGGTCGTTGTAGTTTGGGTGAAGAACGATGGAAGCCACCTGGGAGGTAACACCACCGGAGTTCTTGTTCTACAAGAGGAGTAAGCAAGATGATAAGGATCTTATGTTGAGAGAACATCGTCACTTACAAGAGATCCAGCACGAACGCTGAAGTCAGTGGCCGTCTCGCCCTGGTAGCAGTGGGCAGCACTGACAACCGTGTTGGCGTTGATGAGAGAGCCTCCGCAGTAGTGGCCAAAACCGCTCAGCGCAACGCTGACGATGAAAGGCAAGTCACCCTGGGCAGCGGCGACACCACCAACGATGTCATCAGCAGTCTCCTCCTGGGGGATGGCAGCGCCGTAGATGAGGGCAGGAACCGCAAGGGCGGCGAGGATGGATTGAGCGTGCATGTTGACGGTGGTGGGATTGGGACTTTGAAGCGAAAGGCTGGGAGGTCGTTGAGCTGAAGAGTGAAGCGACTGACTGACTGGAGGTGCCTTCTAAAGACTGCTGAGAGGCCCATTCTTATAGAATTGAAGTTTACATGCTCGTATACTCTGTTGTTGACCTGCAGGTACACAATCTTCGCAATCGGCCGCACTGCAAGGTACCAATCGATACTCCAAGACATTTCCTACTGGGTTTAACTAAGTTCCTTCCATATGTAGCATGGGCAAGCCGTGGGCAGTTAATGCGCTGGCGAAAATAGGTGGCGCACAACGCGGACGCATTGGACCTGAGTAGTGGAAGAAATGGAGCATACCTACACCTGTGGCTGTGACCTTCCAAAACCATGTAGGCGTCGCTGGTACAAGCTGAACGGACGTCATCGCATCACCTTGGCAAGGCAATTGCAATGAGGGCTATCGGAGACGTGATATAGCGGTATCGATTAGCGACCCCAATGAGGCAAGAGCCAAGTCCGGAGCGAATAGCTTGGCGCCATCTATTACGGGGTGCGCCATCTTGTTTCGGGCATGGTCTCGAATCATGCGAAAGCAACTGCCAGAGTCGGTATCTCCCCATATCTTTTTGCACCAAAAACGAAGTTCCGCCCGGCTATAGCGCAGGTGAATACGAACTTGCATCGTGATTTCGCACCGATATCATCGAATAAGACCGACATCTCAACATCAAGGGACCAACCTCGGTCCAGTCCACACCGGAACCTCTAAGCACCCACCTCGTGGACATTTCATGCTCTCCTGAGTTTTACCGGTCTGAATCGATCCCCCAAGTACTGAATGCCAGCTGCGACCTTCACCCCAGGCAGGATCGTTTTCTTGTGTTTGTCGGGCCTTGCCACATTGTGGTTGCTGGGATTCTTCCAAGCGGGCACCATGGACTCCATCCCTTCCACTTTCACAATTGAGATCGATGGCAAGCCAATCGCCAAAGTTGATGGCGGCGCTGAAGATCACACCGAAGCAAAGCTGGGAGAGGAGCCAGCTATATTCAGTCTCAAGGACAGTCGACTTCAATGTAGCGATCACATCATGGGTCGTAATCTAGCAGAGAATCGTAGCTTCGGACCCAAGCCAGTGTCATGGTACAAAGTAAACGGAGAGAATGTAAAGCGGGTTCAGGCTGTGACCGCCAAGAAGGAGGGAGACGCATACCAGCTACTTTTTGCAAGTATGTTCACAACTTCGGATTCTCCTGATCACAAGTATACTTGATGACATGCGCTAATACAAGCTAAAGATGCGCCGTTGATGGTGACGGATGAGGGAACCGTCATGGCTGACCTAATGGCGCGTAAGTGATCGTGCCAGTCTTGCTGAAGATGTCCCGTTACAGCTGCTCACGATGACCCAGGATCGAAATCTGAGGTCAAGGTCATCCTTCTAGAGAATTGAAGAGGTGATGCAACCCTTTTGTCTTGCAGGATATCGAAGAACAGACACGACGAAACGAACAGTGCATAAGAACTACACGTTGTCAGGTCAAAAGGCATTGGCGCCAAGCTCGCATGTCTCAATGCAAGCACACAATCATATATCCCTGAAATCGCGATTCTCGATTATGGAGTTCAAGACGCATGGAATGACGTCTTGACGCATGACATCGTGCTTTCGAGCATTTGAGCTCTTCTCCAGGGTGTTTTCGGACTGTAATATTCGAGACAGGCACGCAAAAACCAATTTGGGTTGTACCTAATAGCAAGGCGCCAGGATACTTCTTTATCGAATGTTCATACATGGTTGTAGGATCAACACTATGAGAACTTATTCGATGCTACTATCGAGCTTGCTAAGTGATTGAATGAAAGACAACATGACAAGAATTGGCTGAACAATTCAAGCCCAAGAATGATGATCCAGCTTGCTACGCAATTCGAATCATCACGAACGTGGTTCTGGAAGCCTTTACCTACCTACACTTGTACTCGATCTAACGAGTTCTGTCACTATCAACAGCCTTGCATATCTGAGGTGCGTCGACTCGATCATGCTCTATGGCATGACGTAATACTCGTCACCCCTGACAACCGAAGGTAGGTATGTGGACTATAGTAGACTACTTCAGCAAGTACTGAAGCTAGTAGAACTACACAACACAAGTATGATCGTCACGAAATGGAGGTGAACCTGCCTGTTGTGTATCATGATATGATAACATCATACATAATTAGATCTAGTTAGCTAAAGAAGCAGAAGAAAAGAGATTACCCATGGACACCTTTACTACACTGGGTATATCCAACGCAGTCATCTTTTCCCTTCGTTCGGCTTACACAAAAACTCCAGAGGTCGGAGGTACTGAATGCATCATAGATGTCTCTCTTGCCCATTGAATAAAGTCCCGAACACATCTACGCTGGTAAAAATACACAAGGCAAAGAATGCGTTCTCAAAGTGTAATGATGGCCCGAGGCATCCGAAGTGATTGGCTTTTGATCAACGTTTCGCGAGTTACGGTGAGCAATAAAACGAAAATTGACCTTCTGCAGCTGCTGATGGGACGACCTGTTGGCGATCATGGGTCGTTACTCGACCTGGTTGGCAGATGCAGCCATTCACCAAAGGACGCGCCCACACCAGGTGCAGCAATAATACGTGCGCGTTATGTATGAACTCAACCGACTTTTGAAGAGCAACTATCATATCACACACAAGCCTGAATAGACTTGATTGCTGATAGACACGCTCCGTAGAACTCACAAAGTCTTGAATTGAGACAGTTCAGCTGAAAAAGACAGCGCTCAGGATCGCGAGGCACAGTGCGCACGATTTATCGCAGCACCCCACACCACCTCAAATATCTCATGACAAGTCTTCTTATCTTCTTCCAAATCATGCTGCATGCTCCGCATAGGCCGCATAGATGGTCTTACGGCACTTTCGAAGCGACACCTGTCATACCCATAGCGGTGTTGCTGCGCCGCTTAGCGCTTGTATAATAAATGCAACTAGATGGCGCAGTACATCTGCCTCGCCATAGCTGTTGTGATATGATGACAAGCAGCAAGATGTGCAGCATCGCATGAGCGTGTGCATGTGAGTACGTTGTATTCAGGCTGCTATCACGCTTTCTGATGTCGATGTGCCATTATTTTCGCGATGTTGTATTTTTCTTGATAGCAGCGAGAGAGAGCGTGGGCAGTGTTCTATGAGAGACATCCTCATGAGTACACGATGCACCAAGAAGCGCAAGCGAAAAAGCTTCGTTCAGCCTTGTACAACACATTTGCGCGACTGCGCCGTGGCAGACTCGCTAGTTCTGGCTTCCATCGATAGATGCGCGGTTATATTGCGGCGAAGTAGGTTTGATTGAGCCTTGACAAGCACCTGAACATGGTTTGCGAAGGTCCGAATCGCGATTCGTGGGACGCGTCCTTCGTGCAACTCAGCCGGCAAAATTGTTGCGACACACGCAAAAGCGTTCGGACACTCCTGTTCCTTTCCGAGATCGCATAGACATGCAAACTGGCCAACTATTAACAGCAAACCGCGAGAGTCGTGAGAAAGACCGAATGCCGCAGTGTTTGGAACGAACGTGCGACAGCCCAGTTGTCTCAAGGGGGTGCGGCACGGTAAAATAAACACGCGGACCCAACGAGAGACCTTGCTGCCTCGTTTCTCGGGAACCGTCCCTGCTGACTGTGCTTTGGCTTAGACCCAGATCTGCCTTTTCGCATGACAGACACGGTTGCAATGTTCATGCAAAACTGAGCCTGCGAGATGTTTGGCAAAACATGTTGCGATCGTAACGTCGCAGGATTTGTGGTTGGATGAGACGCAGAACAGCAAGAAGCAGTTCAAACTCTGACCTATGGATTTGAAGGTCATACAGCATCTGCTAACTGAGGATGTGCCCGAACCCCGCACGGACGTGTTGGTGGGTTTACACAACCCTGCGCCCCTAGATCATAAGACTGTTGCAGTGCGGCGTGGGGAGATGACGGCACCCCTGACAACACCCATAAATGTCCGGCCGCCTTACGCCTGCGCATTTGCTTTAAACCCGTCTACGCATCTTTCTTGTCCTTGCCTGGAGCAAAGTCCCTTGCCTATAACCCTATTCTTAACTGTACTTCTTCAATATATTCGGTGCTACTGGTGGAACAAACAAACACTGCCCTGCATAAAACCGACTCTGCATCTGATATAAACACCATTCGTCGCTTCTCACCAATCGACACCAGCACGCATTCCAATAATTCACAATGTCTACACCATACGGTCTCCCAACTTCGCCACGAGCAAACCGCGTCATGCTCTCCCCAATCACCACATCCTTTCCGTCAAACGCATCTTCTACGACACCATCGCCATACTCGGATGGTTCGTCACCACGCACGCTCGTCGAGACCCAGCAATACCGCAACCGCGACTCACTCATCTTCATCAACGCTACAATTCCTCTCAGCCCTTCGTCTACTTCCAGCTCCCCCCACAAAGAGAACCCATACGACGGCCTTGTCCCACGAAAGCGCAATGGTCTAGCACGCTTGTTCTGTTGCTTTGGCCGCGAAGAGCGAGCGCGACGACGCGTAGTCAGGGAGACTGAGTTCGAGAAGGTCGGAGAGATGGGACATTGGTCAGAATACTAAGGCATCGCGGTAATTGCTCGGTGGTGAAAGCCGTTGGATCGTCAGGCAACCGATGATGATCTCGGAATCATCTCCGCGAAGGTTCGAAACATTCGACATCTCGGGCCTACTACTACCGGTACATCTCGAAACATGGACATCTCGGAACCATCTGCACCCAGACGGGCACTACCATCCCGGTCTTGGAAACAACACATGCAGCGCATAATGCGTTGCATACTTCACACACAATTTCTTTTGTATATACCCTTAAGAACTTTGGCGGGTGCCTTTTCATCCGGGCCTGCTTTGCTGTATCGGGCCTTTCGGTCAGTACTTGTATAGAGAGCTTATTTTTTTTGTTGCATAGCGCGGTGTTGGGGTTTGTTATCGTCGATTCGACTTTTGCAGGTTGGAATCATTTTGCCGTTGGATGATATAGAAGAATCTAAGTGGTCAACAGCCATGCAAATCTTGTTCCACAACATGCTCCCGTCACCAGGCCTAGCAATGATCCGTCCTCTCCCCAAAACTTAAGTTCCGCGATAGAATAACCAGAAGCTCTTCGACGCATTATGGAATGCTAACTTCAAGTAGCGTTGTATCGCACAGTCGGTTTCAAGGCTTTATAAACCTTGCACGCGTCGAGGGTGCGCGACACCCTCTGCATTGGCCGTGCGTTGAATTGTTGCTATGGCTGATCCTGTGCAATCAATGATTAGGAGTGCGACCAGTCTGCAGCACCTGTAAATAGCACTCATTAGATGGGCTTGTGTATGGCAGAGCGGACGAGATGCTCAATTCTCTTCAGTCATGGTCGAATGTTAAAATCTGGCCAATCTATTCTATAACATGGTATTCTTTCATGTGAAGTTCCAATTTTCTTCAGTGCAGTAGGAAAAGATCGCGAATCATTGCTTCATTCCCCGTTTCCCCAGATCTTGACTCTTCAAACTAAAACACTTGAAAGTTGGCTCTTGGAGCCTTGGAGAGACTGATCCGCTGCTGCCTAGCTCTGGAGTGTACTTTGAATCATTGGCTCGTTGTGCTCTCTCTCTGCCTATCGACACTCGCAGCCATAGCTCTCAAACTTGGAGCTTCTGCCAATGTCCGAAGATGAATTTTGACCCCAAGTTTCCGGTCGATCGCGTGTATCAACTGAACAAGGAGCAAAGAAGTTCCACCCGCCGAAAAGAAAGAAGAGTCTGGGCCAATATGACTCATTTGCGCAACTGTTCCGATGACATCGATCCACATGGCGCGGAGACTTGCCTCGGTTCCCGAAGCTTCGGCCTCTGTTTTAGCCGGCGGAGATATTGTAGGCAGTGGTAGGCCCTCGAGAACTGCGGTGTTGAGTTTTCCATTGTGAGTGATTGGTAAACGTTCCAACGGAACGATAGCCGATGGGATCATATACTGTGGAAGTGCGAGTCCTTGGATAAGAGCTATAAGCTGATGTTGTTCCAGATGCCTCCGAGGTTTGAAGACAACGTAGCACGCGAGGAATTGCGGATCGCCGCGAACAACTACTGCTGCATCAGCCAAGTCGTCTGGCGCTGCTCCGATGATGGCGCCGGTAACCTCTCTGAGGTCAATCCGCAGGCCTCGGAGCTTGATCATTGTGTTGTCCGAAACACAGCGGCCCAGGAAGTCGATGGATCCATCTTCGCGTAAGATGCCCCGATCTCCAGACTTGTACATAGTGTCGAACCCTTGTTCCAGATAGTTTGCGCTCGCAAATGGATTCTTCACACGTTTGCCATGATCCAGTTCAGTGTCAAGATAGCCGTTGAAGACACCGCCGCCAGCGATACAGATTTCTCCCGGCATGCCCAAAGGCAAAAGGTCCCCGTTGCTTTCACTGGTGATGTAAACAGATGTGTTTGGGAGGACGTAGCCAATAGACCCGGGTTGATACTCGTCGGCGTCACTAGCATAACCGTCGCGAACCTGGATATCCTGGCTGGTCACAACAAAAGCTTCGGCTGGCCCATAAGCATTGGTCACCGTTAGACGGGGCAGTTTTAGGTTTCGTATGGCCTCAACGAGCCGCTCAGGTAAGGCTTCTCCAGCCACATGGCAGAAGCGCCACGAGTGGCATCGCTGCAAGACGTCTGGGGCATAGCTTAGCAACAAGCTGTATTCTGAAGGAGTGCAGAAAGTGTATTCGATTTTCTCCTTTAGAATGAGCTCAGAAAGCACATCAGGGTCTCCTCTTGCTTCGGCTGAAGTAACGACCAGTGTTCCACCATTGGTGAAGGCGTTGAAGATTTGTCCAAAGGACAGATCAAATCCGATGGATGTTTGCTGCAATACTGTTATTCGCTCGAGGCTGTAGACCTTGCTCGTGTGAGCAGCGTAGTTCATCATGCCTCTTTGGTGCAGCTTGATGCCCTTGGGAACTCCGGTAGAGCCACTTGTGAACAGTATATAACTGACCGATCCAGGGTCAGAAACGGCACGCTTGGGGTATCGCTCTTGCTGAGGTCGTGATCGGGTGGCCTCAGTCATGTTCAGCGATCTGTATTCGTTGTGATATTGAACCACACTGCTTGCCGTAGCTGTGTGAAATATTAGAAGATCAGGCTGAACCGCGTTCATGATATCGTTTCTCCTCAAAGCGGGCACGCTGACATCCAGTGGAATCAAAATAGCCCCGACATGAAAGATAGCCAAAATTGTTGCGTACAGATCAATGCTCGGTTCGCATAGAACGGCAACCCTGGATCCAATTGTGATGTTTGCTTCGAGTAGAACATTGGCGTAGATCCCGACCAACCGCTTCAATTGACTATACGTGATGGCCTGGTCGCCGTCTTTAACGGCAGTAGAGTCAGGAAAGCTGGCAACAACCTGTTCGAACCTTTCAGGCAACGACTGGGGCCACAAGTGACTGACATCAGTACCGTGAGCGACTGTTTTAGCTTTGTGCAGCTGAACATCGCTGAATATTCCGACGTCCTTCACTTGAGCTGAGGGATTCGAAACCAGAGATTCGATAGCATTGAATAATGTGTCGGCGATGAAGTCTGCAGTTGCACGATTGTAAAAGTCATCGCTGCACCTGATCTCGAACATATGGCCGTTAGAAGTGGAATCCAAGACACTGAGTGTCAAGTCCTGTAGCGTTGTGTAAACTGCTTTTCCTGCCTCCACAGTGCATTCTCCCACAGAGCTCGTGATGTTCTCACCGACTCTGTAGTCATACGCAACTTGAACAAGAGGAATGCCACCCTCGCTTCCCTCCACCTTGTTCTGCTCCGAGATGACAGCAAATGGGACTCTTTGGTTGTCTAGGCTGTCCAAAACGATCCCGAAGGTTTCCTGAAGGACCTTTGGGAAGTCTTCGCCCCAGGATCCTTTGAATCGGAGGGGGAGCATGTTGGCCATATGGCCGACCGTGGCCCCGAATCTACTCGTTGGATCGCGACCATGGGACACAACACCGATGCAGATGTCGTCGATGCCCAGCAGTCGGCAGAGGAAAACTCGCAGGACAGCCAGGTAGAAGGGCATGAGACGGACGCCTTGAGCCTCACTGATTTGCGTCACACGCTGGACCATCTCGGCACTGAGCTCTCTTTCGACAACGTGGTACCCGTATGACCGACGGGTCTGTCTAGTTTTGACCTTTGCCATTGGTAGCAAGGGCATAGCTTCCGGCATGGGATCTAGCAAGCGGTTCCAGTAATCAATGCTCGCGTTGAGACGACCCGCCTCAATGTCTCCAGTTTGCTGACGAGCGTAATCGATGTACGTGGCATAGTCCGTTGGTAACGGTTGAGATTGATATGCGAGGTTTATATCAGCGAAAATGATCCCGATTGAGGCCGGATCAAGGACGATATTGTGGTAACCCACGACGAGAGTATGCAGGCTTGTCCCGTGACTGACTAGAGTGGCTCGAAGGGTATCTCCTGTGGAAAGGGAGTACTCGTGGTTTGCAATCTGGTCGAACGTGGTCTCAACGTCCGCATCTGCCGTCTCGTCGGTTGACTGTAAGCAATACAGCTGGGGGGTCGCATTCTTCTTGACGTGCTGCATAACCTGAGATCTTCTAGACGTTGCTAAGAAACATGTTCGCAACACTTCGTGATGATCCATGACATGGTTGAATGCCTGAGAGAACTTTACCACGTTTAACGGGCCCTTGATCTTCAATATTCCGGTAATGTTGAACGATTTCGGGTTATCAGAGAACGCGCTGAGGTAGATAAACCCGGCCTGGGAATGCGACAGATTTTCAGATTTAATGAATGACAGTTCATGCTCCAGTCCTGGGGTGAATTGCCCCGTCAAAGCTTCAGACGAAGCAGGCGATGATCCTTTCTCACTAGCATCATGTACTCCATTAGGGTCATTCTTTCCAGTTGGTGTTTCCTTTCCTGTCACCACTGCTTTGGAAATGGACAGCTTGTCTGGCTGTGGAGCTTGGACTATCGGAGTCTCCTCTTTTGGTGGTCGCTTAGCCATATACTGCTCGGCTGTTGTACGAATAATAGATGAGAGAGAATCACGGCCGAGAATTTTGAGCATTGAAATATCAGCTTCAAACTTCTCTCGCAACCATTTCCGAATCTCAATGGCATTGATAGAATCAAATCCGAGATGCGACATGGGCTCATCTGGATGAATCGAATGAAGCGAGACATGGATCATAGACTCGACTTTCTTGGATAGTAGCTCGGTGATCGGTGGTATTGCCTCGTCGATAGTGGCAGCCTCTTCCAGATCCCGTTGCCATTGTGGCCCTGAAGAAGCACCGTCTTGTGTATGCCCCGTTTGGGAGACGTTTGAGACTCGAACCATGTGAGAGAAAAGGGGCAATTCGGTCCATCGTGGGCGAGCTTGTCCCTGATCATGGAACATCTCGAAACCCATAATGACCTCACCGGTTGAGGTACTTGGGTCACCTGCAACAATTCCTTGAAGGAAAACATGGTGAAAGTCTGACTCGGACAGAGCGGTCGTGAGGTCGACGCGGAGCCATTCTTCAATATTCGACCCGGTAGATCGGTCTGAGCGCGCAACATATCCGACGTCCACAAGCATTCCGAAATTCAGGATGGAGGCTGCGAGCCCGCGGCGTCTCCTCTTCTCAACCAAGCTCATCATGAAAGCGTTGCCCGCGTGGTAGATAGGCTGTCCAGCGTTGCCGCATACGGTAGCTAAAGAGCCGAAGCTAATGAAGAAATCCAAATTCGTGTTTTTGAATTCATCATCCAGATGGGCGGTACCATAAATCTTGGGCTTCATCTGCTTGGCGATACTCTCGGCGGACAGATTCGCGAAGATGCCCGGCTCCAGCACAAGAGCTGCGTTGGTTACACCGCCTATCTCAGGCATTGTGCGGCGAAGCATGGCAACCGTCTCTCGAACCTGTGAACGGACGGTGACATCCATCGTCACAACTCGAATATCGACACCAACATTCCGGAGATCACGAATCCAGTTTTGGCCGCCTTTGGGGCTTCGACTGGATAGGACGATGTGGCGAACACCACCGCGAACCAGGAAGGAAACCAGAGATTGACCGAGTTCACTTGCCATGCCAACTAGAAAGTATGTTTTGTCAGGCGACAACAGTGTGCTTGGCTCAAGACCACGGAGTATCGCCGTGACTGGAACGTCTCGCCTCCAATCTGTCACATAAGACAGGCGAACCGGATTGGAGGGACGATGCTGGACTATTTGATGGATTTTGAGAACTTCAGGGTTTGACGCCGAGACTACGCGCTCTTTGTACGTCAAGTAAGACCTGATAGCCTCTTCAACGGACCTTTGTGATAGGGTCTTGACGTCGAATCTCTGTACGGAGAGGCCAGTAGGTAGCCACGGAGCAATTGCATCGGTCTCCCTCTTACAGAAACCGCAGAGGGCAGCCATTTCGCGGGGAATCTTTTGCTGGAATGTGCGTGCACTACTCTGAGGGTGTATGTAAAGGACATCGGCAACCTCACTTTGTCGGTCTTTGCTGGAAGTCGTGACAAACAGGACTTTGCGACCTGCATCCGCCGCCAACAAGCGCATCGCACCAGAGAGCTGATCAGACACGCCGCACACGAGGGTAGTACCGTAGTTCGGCATTTGAGCAACCATAACTGATGCGATCATGAAATTTGCCACATTTGTGAGAACCTCTGCATCCACCTCTTGTATGTCCAGGAAACCTGAGAAGAAGTCCTTGTGAATATGAGCAACAGATGAGTCGGTATCTGATAGCGTCAACACAATTTGCGAGCCACTACCCTGACTATCCACTCTGCCATAACAGAGGAAGCAAGGAGATTCGTTTTCATCATTGAGTGCCACAGACAGCTCAACCTGTACCGGCAAATGGTTGTTGGGAAGATCAAGAACACGGCTGCAGGAAATCATTGAATCTCCAGAGACGATGTCTCTGGAGATCTCTATTGGCTCTGTAGGATCAACCAGTTTGGAGAACCGACGACGTTTTGCGTTGTAGACCTCGTTGGATCTGTGGTCGGCCAGGATTCGCGGCACCAGCATTTCGGAGTTCTTGACGACGACCTCTGGCTCCTCAGCCCAAAGAAGCCCATCGACAGTACCAGTAGCGGTCGAGAATACAAGACGGAGGAACTGAGTCAACACGGCCTGGATATCCCATGGTTCGTCCCCGTCAAAGTCTAGATAGTGTATCTTTGTATCGGGAAGTTCACGTCGCAGCCCACGTCCGATACCAACCATGATGTTGGAATACGGGCTGTCGACAAGCCGGTTCGACGTGATCCATAAGACATGCCGAGAGACTGCCAATACTCTATTGAGATTTTCTAGCTCTTTTGGTGACGGTGGGGACGAGAAGAGCGGCTTGTCGAGGTCGCTAAAGTTGATGACAGAAGCTCCTGGTGGAATACGAGACCAATCAACCTGACTGAAACGTCTGTATGTCTGTATTTCTGTTGCCCATCCGCGAACGATTCTCTCTGCTTGTCGGACGAGTCGAGAGACCTTGCTAGTTTCGCCACCGATGAGGACAACAGCAGTTTGTGCGATCATGTCCATGGAAACAAGCGGATCCCGCAGAACGCCCAGCCGATCATCCATGGCTTGGGAGGCGAAAACAGAAAATCCCTGAACATCAACGTTGTCGCGGTCGTGGAGGGTATGGTCGATGCCCGAAAACCCGTTACGTTCGAGAATCTTATCCCATTCACCAGTGGTGATGACTGGACTTCCTGCTGCTCTGACACTGACACCAGTCCACCACGTCTCCGAGCCTCCCATGATGGCCGTTGGTATGAGTGACAACCCTGTGAGTTCTATCGCAATCAGGAAACCACCTGGACGCATCAAATTCCGCAAGTTCTTCACGGTGGTTGATAGGTCCCGACTCTCTCGTAGAACATCGGTCACAATGACAACATCATATGACCCTGCCTCAAATCCTTGCGAGGCAGCATCAGCCTGGACATCGAAGACCTTGAAGCTCAAATTTTCCGAAGTGGCTGGAATGATGCTGTCCTTCAGACGCTCAACATCGTTCTCCGAAGCAGCGGTGCAAGTATAGTGTCTGTAAGCGTCACCGACAGCACCAAGAATAGCAGAAGTAGTATCCCTGACGCCAGCACTGATTTCGAGAATATTGGTCCTCGGAAACTTGTGACTGATTTGAAGTACGAGCTCAGCGATGTGCTCATTGCACGCAGTGGCGCTGCTACTGTTGTTGTAAAAGGAATGAGGCAGAGTTCCGAAGGCGTATTCACCAGAGCCCGTTCCGTCCAGGAGAGAGCGATTCCATTCACTACTAGACGCCAACATCGCCATATCGACATCTCCCGGATGCAGATCAAGCAAATTTTGGATAATGTCAGGTGTATCATCCAGCCACTCCTTTATCAACACAGGGTGGTCAGCTTCGCGGAGCTGTGCAACGGACGCATCAATAAATCTTATCAGATCGCGATGATGAGATGTCAGAGTGCTTGGGTCCCTCGCTTCCATCAATCGACCAAGCGACTGAAGCTGAAAAAGTGCGACACGTTCGTACTCCTCGGGGCTATACTTGGACGGCCTGCTACGGACCGTTGTAGTTGATGACATAAGACCGTATGCGGTTTCGGGGCCCCAAATCGTCTTAGCGAATACGTTACGGTCTTCTGATGGCTGTGGCTCAGAAATCGCCTTGAATCGGATGCCCTCCAGCTGGACCCCTCCCAAATCACTGTGAGCTGCCGTCTCAGCAGCGCGGACGTTGATATCGGCTTCCGTGAGCTTACCTAGCTCCGGGGATGTCATATATGCCTCGATCTCAATGCTGGTGGATCCATCGAGAGACTGAAAGTCCAGGTTGGGGTGGATGAGGACTCTCCTGACCCCCACAGGGAGGTAGGAACTCGCCATGGATCTCTCAGCGGTAGAGACAAATGTTGCTAGCCCTGCCTGGAGGGCTACGTCGAGGATGGCAGGGTGCAAAGTGCAAGAGACGTTGAGGTCATCTTTTGGCCATGAGGCAACTGCTTTGGCATGACCCCAGCACCTGCTTAGAGAGGAAAGGGCGCGGAACGGGCCGTCGTACCCAAAGCCTATCTCAGACGCCGCATGGTAGAACCGATCGACGTTGAATGGAGTAAGCTCTACGTCAGATATGGTGGTAGGCACAATATCCTCTGGCTTTTGTTTGCCCAGGTGAACCAGCAACCGGCCGTGACAAGTTTTGTCAGCCTCACGGCCATTGGCGTAGTTATAGCAAGCAAACTCTGCTTCCAATACTGAGCCTTCCTCGACCTTCTCGGGCGAGACGTGGCTGCGAATTGTAAACAGAACCTCAGTCCCATCTCCCTCGCCAATGACCAATGCCGTAGGGATCGCCATGTCGTGCATTTCGATTAGTCTGATTGGGCGACCTGCCACAAAGGCTTTGGCGGCGTCGACTGCCAGACTGATGTAACCAGTTGCTGGGAACAGAACCTGGCCCTGAAAGACGTGTCCCTTGACCCAGGGCATCTCATTGAGATTGAAGAAGTTGCGCCAAACATGCTCATACCGAGCATCATTCCAGAGGCGACCAAGAAGATCATGAGGAGGCTGTTTGCCAAGCCGGTAGTTTTGGCCCATCCGCGATTCGCGCCAATGAATCTGTGTATGGTCCCAGACGTATGAGGGTAAGTTCTTGAGCACCTGCGTTTGGGCTTCAAGTCCAAAAGCATTGCGCCAGCCCCCAAAATTTACCGAAGAGGGGGCATTGATCCACAGGTCTACGATCATGCTCGCAAAGGTCTCAATAGCATCGTTGTTCCTGCTTAGGCAGTTGATGTATTGAGGGGTGTAATCGACTGCTTGCTTGAGTGTCTGAGTGACAGGGCCCTTGAGGGCAGGATGAGGGCCAATTTCCATCGCGAATGTGAACTTTGAGGGAGCGACCTGGACAGCAAGGCTAACAGCCTGCGAAAACAGAACTGGTTGCACCATATTGTCGAGCCAATATTGAGACTCCAACCCGGAATCAAATGGCTTGTTGAGGAGATTGGTGTTAGCCCTGACGCTGGAGTACCATTGGCACTCCTGGTTGGCGGGAGGTGTTTGAATGCGAACGTTGAGTTTCTTGAGGTAACCCAAGTAAGCATCAGCGCAGGCTAGCATGTGATGAGAATGATAGGCGACGTCAACTTGAAGAGCTCGAGCCTGTATGTTGATTTTGGCCAGGTGTTCTTTCACATTGGCGAGTGCCTCTCTGTCTCCAGATAGCGTTACGCTGGAAGGGGAGTTGCTGGCTGCTACTGTGACATAACCCTTGAATTGTGGTTCGGAGCAGAGCTCAGATGCAGCCTCAAACGACATAGCAGCCGCCATCATGCTCCCCGGTTCTCGGCCCGCTCCACGAGCAAGATGCGCAACATGGCCTCTGTAATAAGAGATGCCCATTGCGTCCTTCCTGGTCAACAGGCCCGCCGCGTATGCTGCGCCGATTTCTCCAGAGGAATGGCCAACAACGGCAGAGAAATGTATCCCACAAGCTCGCAAAAGATCAACCAGACCAATCTGAATTGCTGTGCAGAGTGGCTGTGAGAATTGAGCCTCTGAAACACGCGACTTGGCGGAGTCGGCGAGGAGCTCTTCGCTAAGTGACCACGAAGGCGGTTCTGGTATAGTCCTAAGAGCTTCTTCACACTCCACGATAGAGCTCCTGAATAGGTTACAGTGCTCTAGTAATGCGCGACCCATTTGTGCTGATTGTGCTCCCTGCGTGAAGTATTGTCAGCACCGACATCCGTTACAGAGGGGCAGCTTCGCACGATTCGCGATGATGAGGATCTTCTTCTTCGCAATCATCACAGAGATGATTACTTAAAATGTCTAGGTTGGGTGGGTTAAAGGACGGATCAAGAACGTACCTGACCGGTAAAAATACCGAAGATCCGAATAGACTTGGAAGATGTAAGCCCAGCTGGCCTGGTCACTGACGTACCCATAGTGTTGATTTGGTCTTCGAGCTTCTGAACAAGGTCGTTCAGTTCCGAAGCCGTTGGAATAGCAACCCGGTACGGAAATACCGTCCTCTTAGAATGCAAGCTGCTGCTAAGAGAGTCAAGGTCCACCGATGGATTTTCCCGTAGATATTTCAACAACTGCTTGAGCCAGCTGACCAGTGAGTCCGAGCTTCTGGCGGAGAACACGAACGGCCCAGTGTATTTTTGTTCCGTCAGAGATTGATCCACGCTGTCATTTCCGGTAACCTCTGAGAAAGATGAAGTTGAAGACGAGGCCATTGAAACTCGAGAAGGGTCGTAATTCTCCAAGATGACGTGTGCGTTCGTTCCACCGAACCCAAAGCTGTTGACACTCGCTCGGCGTGGTCCAACATTCGTCTCTGGCCAAGGAGTGAGATTGGTAGGTACCTCCAGATTCTTGTAAAAGGGCTCGACCTTTGGATTGAGATTGTTGAAGTGCATGTTAGGCGGGATCGCTTCATTCTGGATTGCGAGTGAAGCTTTGAGGATTCCAGCCAGCCCAGCACAGCCCTCAAGATGGCCGATTATCGTCTTGATAGAACCGCAGTATAAGACATCGTCGTGACTCTGCGTAACATCCGGCGGGAAGAAGACATCTCGAATCGCTTGAGACTCAACGGGGTCTCCGGCCTGGGTTCCGGTACCGTGGCACTCGAAATACTGGCATCGATCTTTGAGAGGATCCAAGCCCGAATTCAGGTAAGTCTGCTTGATCAAGGCAGCTTGTGCGGTGGGGGATGGCATCGTGATGCCATTGGTAGTTCCATCTGAATTCACCAAGCTTCCTCGAATGACGCACTCGATGTGATCGCCATCGCGAACGGCTTGGGACAGCGTTTTCAACACCACAGCGGCACAACCCTCTCCGCGAGCGTAGCCAGAACCATCCTTATCCCACATGCGGCAGCGGGAGTCGGAAGAGAGCAGATGCATCGATGATTCTCCGACGTAGTAGAACGAGTCCATGAGTAAGTTGCTTCCAGCCACGACGGCCTGAGTGGCTTCTCCATTCTGGAGGCCTTGAGCAGCAAGATGAAGAGCGACCAGTGAACTCGAACAAGCTGTATCGAGGGTCAGAGAAGCTCCTCGGAGGTTGAAGGCGTAAGAGATGCGGTTGGATAGGATGGCTCGAGATACACCGGTAGCAGAGTGACTCCCAAGCGTATCAGGATCCCGGCCCTGAATGATGATATAATCATCTGTCATCGTGCCAACATGAACTGAAGTGTCCGAACCAGAGACGTCGTCAAGAGACCACCCTGCTGACTCGAAAGCCTCGTAGACAGTCTCTAACAGAATTCTCTGCTGAGGATCCATGTCAGCTGCCTCCTTCGGATTGATGCGAAAGAAGGCGGCATCGAAATGGCGAACATCTTCATCCAACAAGTATGATTTGTGTTCAACGTTCATACGACCATGCATGTCGCCATCTTTGTTGTAAAAGTTCGCCGTGTTCAGCCTTTCGGGGGGAAATTCTTTCAGTACGTCCCTTGGAGCCTTCAAGAGATCCCAAAGTTTGGATGCAGAACTCGCTGCACCGGGGAACCGGCATGCTGTACCCACAATGGCTATTGGCTCATACATGCTGGCAGTCTAGTGGACAGGAGCAGAGCGCTTGGAATTGGCAGCCGGCACTTTATTGAAGTTGAATGGTGTTCGGTGATTGAAATTGAACTCTCAGTCATATGTGATTACCGCAATGTTATAGCTTCTCGATCATCACATTCTATTACGTCTATCTTGATTCCCCCACCCAAATCTTCGACCTCAAAGCATCGGTTACCGTAATCTCACACCGCGTTACGCCCAGTGGAACGCTACTCTATGCATATGCATACTTGCGGCGAAGCTAATGACAAACGTCTCATCTCTGGGTTGTACGACATACTGCGTGCTGATCTGACTGTGCTTATTACCAAAAGCAAGCTAAGTTACGATTTGTATTTACTTAACCAGGAAAAACGCCTTGGTGAATATTTCGGCGGGGTTGTCTTTCTCGCTTGTTCACTGCACGTCAATGGTGCATTGCTGTACGTGTTCGCGGAGAAAATGATAGCGAACGTTAATGTGCTTGCTGCGTCAGTAGATCTCAGAGTTCCCTAATGACTTGACGGCAGACACGTTATCGACATGGCTAGTGATGTACAGAAACTAGCGCGTAGTCCTGAGGTTATTGATAAAGTCTTGATCTAGATCGCTTGTTGAGTGGCGTCTGCGAGAGCTGCGGAATCCGCTTTGCATGTAGACAGAGTGGTGGTCTCTTGGGTCGTAGATTCACATAATATGGGTTCACCGGCAAAATCCTAAGCCAAGCCTGCTTTTGTGGACGCCGTCGCAAAATAGTGCTATGTCCGGTACGGCAGTAACCCCGGAGTCGTTCTGTTCCGCCAAGTAGGTAAGAGTCAGCAATATGCAAGACACAGTAATACGGAAATGGCGTCATCTCTCTGGTGATTGATAGGTAGGCTAGAGGGTTGAGGAGACGCAGACGCAGGCAACAGGTGTGCAACCCTTAGTCAAAATGTAATGCAAACAATTTATCCATTATGCTGACAACACACGGTTTCTATAGTGCAAAGCCTCTCGTAATCCAACTATTTGCTCCTAGAAAGGGATAGACGAAATAAGAGGTCCAATCTATCAAGGCATCTTTTGACTGTTTTTGAGAGTCCCTCAACGTGTTGTAATGAGAACATCTCAAAATGAGTTCCCGGCACGTCTTCGACGTCCGTGAACAGACTCGTATCGTATGAGTCCCATCCCAGAGTTGGGTCACTCCGGTGAATATCTGCAGGATGCACGCCGTCGATGCCTGTCGCCGGCATGAAGTCAAGGGCTCTTAGCAATGAGAACCGCGGCCGCTGCGAGATCTGTTTCCCGGCCCAGACGGGCGGCGTCCACTTCTGGATCACCTGCAATGCTTCTTTCATGGCCTGCAACGTAAGAACCTCGTTCTTGGACTTCTCCCCAGCTACCATGTCGTCGAGAGCCCCCAAACGAACCGTGGACGGCGGATTGACGGGATAAATGCTGTCCATCATCAAAGCACCAATGATCCTAACGCCGCGATCCCCGGTTAGGATCTTGGCTACCTCGAGAGCCAGAAGGCCACCCAGGCTCCACCCTCCGATGAGGATGTTCGCTCTCCCACCGGAGTCGCGTTGCGCCGGGAAGTCAGGGTCGGCAGCGGCGTGTCTGATGATTTTGGCGTAGAGACGTGCCATGCCACATATGCCGCCTTCGAATCCCTCGCCAGTGTGAAAATAGGGGTTGAAGATGCCATAGACTGGCCGATCTAGGGGGTCTAAGCAGTGATAGGCAAAGGTGGTACCGCCGCCGTCGTGGATGAGGAACACAGGTGTCGCGTAACGGTCTGCGGCGCTCGCCTGGATGACTTCGGGGTTTTTTTCCATAGTATGTGCGTTGCTCAAAAATTGAAGTGTCAAGCAACAGTACGGCCTGGAAATATGGAACTCAGATGTAATCTTAGAAGGACGAACATCGGGAAACAGGCTGAAATAGTGGAGGCACGGGCAGTAAGCGCATACTTAAAGCTGACAGGATTATCAGGCCGCCACGATGACAAGCAGAGTCTGATGAGATGCGTGGCTATGTGGATCGAGTGCAGGCCACGGGACTGACGAAGGATTAAGGTGTAGGAAGATATACTAGGCAAGCAAGTAACGCAAGTAGTGAGTTGAACTGTGATATGGAATTGAGGTTCGCAGTGCACGTGTTGGATCACCACCGGGATGGGATGGAAGCTGCCCGGGTCACACCTACCGGGCGTAATGCCAAGCCGGGCTAAGTTACGGTACCAGTGGCTCGGTACAACAACAACTTAGAAAGCTGCAGGCGCAAACACTTTTGAACACGCCTGCATGCCAACGTCAGCCCTCCCTTCCTCCTACCACTCACGAAAATTTTCATGCTTCCCGTCTGCGCCTCGTCAACACTCCAAACCCGATCATTCATCTGTTTGTTAAGATGACTGGATACAACGCCTCACCCATATCCGCCGGCGAACTCGAGCACGCGCTCCACCCGTTCTACCCCGTAGGAGCCATCATCAAAGGCTAGTCAATCAATCAATTAAACACCAATCAAGCAGGATGCTAACGAAATTTCGAAGACTACGCCGCGAACACCATCAGCTCGCCCGTCATTTTGGTGTACTTTTCCACGCTGGTCGCTGCCTTCCTGCTGCCTGCGGCGTATGTCCTCACGCGCGCACGCAGCGGCCAGGGGCTCCCGCGCCAGGAGTTTGCCGTAGCCATGTGGTTCGCTCTCTGCGGCTACATTCACCTAGCTGTCGAGGTAAGTCCAAGCCGAGCTATCATTCAATCTCTCTTGCGCCGTAAGCAAGGCGCGTCGTGCCGGCCCTCCCAAATCCACGCTAACAATGTGTACCATTGCAGGGCTACTTCGTGTTCAATCACGCAACTCTGGCCGCAGATCCTAGTCTTTTCGGTCAGATGTGGAAGGAGTACGCGCTCTCAGACTCGCGCTACCTGACCTCCGACACCTTCACCGTCTGCATGGAGACGGTCACGACCGTTCTCTGGGGCCCCTTGTCATTGCTGGCAGCTTACTTCATCGCCACCGACCATCCTGCTCGCCACCCACTGCAAGCTTTGATCAGTTTCGGGCAGATATATGGGGATATTCTGTACTTGTCGACCGTGTTCTTTGATGAAGCCTATCGGAACATGGCGTATTCTCGACCAGAGCCATTTTATTACTACGGCTATTTCATCTTCTTGAACGCCATCTGGCTCGTCATCCCAGGTCTGCTGCTGCTTCAAAGCACTGTAGCGACGATCAACGCCTTCACGTTCTTGAAAGCGAAAGGGGGAGTAAAGGGCACGAAGACAAACTAGGTAGCAAGAGAAGGAGCATTATGTTGGTGGAAGCGGGGGAGCAAGTGGAAAGCGAGACGACGGATTAGGTGATCATCAATCGGGTGCGTTTGCACTACATGACTATGTAAGAATAAAGTTCTAATACATTTTGCAGTATCTTGTCGGGAGTGAAAGGGGTAAAACAGGAGAAACGAGACAGGTGGAATGCAGGCGCAAAGAAAGACCAAAAAGCAAGAACATGCTTACATCGTACTAGGTATTAGTCCCCTATCAGATGATTGATAAGTAGAATGTTGAGCGATTAGATGCAGTCTGACAAGCCCGAGAGTTTAGCGATACGCCCACGCGCGTCAACGCTTCGGCAACCGGCAAGGCCGGGGACTTTGCCAAATTAGGGCAGCGCGTGCGAAGGCTTACTGATCGTCCTACAAAGTGTTTCCTTCACCGGCTTACAATTTTTTAGATGCTGACATCGCATTTGTTAGTGGTCAGCAGCGGCTGAACACCGAGTAAAACCGGGCCGCATTTTCCGCTAATCCATAAGAACTAGGGGCTCTTGAATGCATTATAAGATGCTTAGTTGGAAGTAGCAGATTATCGCATAGTCGGCTTCAAGGCTTTTGCGACCTAGCTTGCCCGCGTTGAGGTTCCTTGAAAACATTCAGGTTGGTCATCCACTGAACCACTGCCAGGGCTGGTACTGTGCAATGAAAGGTTTGTAGTACGAGCGAGACTATTACCATGCCAGGTCTCGTACACAGAAACCTTGCGTATGTCTCACTTGAGTCTACCGAATTGATGGACTATCACAGAAGTCGAACTCGATGGATGGGCGGCTGCTCAGCAGTAGGTGGGCATGAAGATTGGACGGAGCCCTAGTATAGCGCGAGATGTATCGACGATTGGAACTGTGGGACTTCGACTTTTCCTGGTGTTCCTGCGAGGCGAACATCAAATCAGCTGCTCATGATTCGCCGTGTGGATGGTGGCAGTCTGGCGAAAGAAGCTGACATTGTGAACGTCAAAATCGCGAGAATGTGCTTTCTCAAGGCGTAAAGCAGCATAGCTACTGCCACCAGAGCACCATGTACAGGCGTTGCAAGCTCAGGATCCCATGTGAACCACAGAACAGCATACAGTTGTCCCCAACAGGCTATATCTAAGATACAGTAGAGAGTCTTCATCGTTCTAGATCTGTGGTCATCGGTACCAAGCAGCCACCACAGGACTTGAGAGAGCCGATATGCTGTCGACCGAAGCAAAGCAATGACTGCCTCAGCAAGCTCTTGGAAGATGTAGTATCGACTATCGCTGATGACAACATCGAGTACGACCAGCTTTCTGCCGCGGACAAGTTTATTCGCGACCCGAAGATACAACACATCAGAAGCGTTTCTTTGAGCTTTGGGCAAGGTGAAGGGGTCTTTGGTCGTCCAATGAGAGTGCAGATGGGATGTTGCCAGTGCCGGATTAGTCGGCATGGGGATGATGCGAGCATCAGGTGCCCAGTCGCGAAACAATGTGTTCCTATGACCTGATATAATAACACCCACGCAATGCGACTTTCCGGACGTTATAATGACGAGGATCGACTCCTTGACTTTTCGAGCATAGAGACGCCCAACGATACGAGATCCGTGAGGCCACGAACGGCCAGGAAATACCTGTGAGATAGAATATCCAGATGGAAGGTCTCGTATGATGACGGAGCCTTCCTTTGGGTCAGATCTTGCAGCTACATCGGTAGATGTCGTTTTGATATAGATCGAGTGCTCTTTTGCTTTCACCCACTCATTGATCGGCAGTGACTGTACTTCACCACTCGCTCTCTCATACTGGTTCCCGGATCCTACACGACGTAGTGGGATCGCCAAGTCGGAGAAGAAATCATGCTCCGTCCGACAGTTGAGTCGCGCGAGTATCTCGCCCTTGCGCTCCAGAAGCGGTAGCTCGATCTGAAGACCTCTGTTTGTCATAGCATATGGCTTGGTTGCGTCCGAGTTGATTGCCCGCACAATGTTTCCGCTTGCACGAAATGAGGCTGGCGTCTGCGCGAGAAGCCCTCCACCACTGTGTGATCGGCCGGCACGCCATGCGAATATCGATTGATCATCGGACTGCTTCATAATCTCCTCCTGTAGTCTCTGGAAGGCCCTGGTACCTTCTCCGTATAGTAAAGGCATGTTGATGTTGAAGATACCAAGAAGGCTATATGCACCATCCTCTGGCCTCTTCGTTTCTCGAGCTGATGCCCATGACATCCTTTCCGCTACGCTTGCGCGTTCCAATAACGACGTGTCGGTTCCCAGATAGTATTTGTCGATTCCAGTGATATCGCTGATATCTTGCGCTAATTCGTCCTTGGTCCCAATAGCCTTCCATGCGACGTTGTACAGCACAAGCTTCGAGGGCGCAAGCAGTTCTTGAAGTGTCCAACCTCTGGTAAACCACTTCGACCTGGCGAGCGTTTGACACCTGTCTTTGCCTTGCGATCTTGCTGGGCAATCATTCAGGTAAGCGTAACATATCTCGCTTTTGCGATACCAGCTCCACATGGAGTTAATAGCTTCCGAGAGTTCTGCACTGCTAGACTTGTCGATGCAGCAAGTATCAACCCAAAAGAACCCGAGACCGTCTTTCCGAGCTTGGTCTGCACAATCGCGAATTTTGCGATAGCCCTTTTTGGTTCTTCCCCTCATTTCCACCATGTCTTCGAATGTTACTTCCTCGTCGTCTGCTCCCCATCTATGCGAAAGAATGGCATATGGTGGAACTTTTTCAGCGTATTCGACGAGACAGAGTTCGCCGTGCTTTTGTTTCGGGACACGTATGAGCCGCATAACAACACTCTCGCAAACGTAAACGCAGGCGCAAACAAAGACCAAAAAGTCGGAAAATGTTACATGGTACTATTAAGGTTGAGCAAGATAGCCTGAATAGAGGATTGGGCGACTAGATGTAATCTGACAAGCCTGAGAGCTGAGCGATGGGCCCACGCGCGTGAACGCTTCGGCAACCACGGCGGGGCCGGAGGCTTTGCCGAATTGGGGCAGCACGCAGGCTTACTGTTCTTCACTCATCGTGTCCTCCGCCACCATTGCTGCACTGGATACTGATTAGGTGTCAGAGGCTGATGTCGCATTCATTTGTGGTCAGCA
>Ga0265780_10001310_pt1 | contig 35431 bp, 26 predicted proteins | sample P1T30metagenome_FD_192432 | JGI IMG/M metagenome (GOLD analysis project Ga0265780, IMG submission 192432) | Plant litter microbial communities from East Loma Ridge, Irvine, California - P1 T30 | ecosystem: Environmental > Terrestrial > Plant litter > Unclassified | place: USA: California...
GTGGGATTGTTGGTGGTGTGTAGAAGAGGGATGGATGGTGAGAGGAAGTGTAGGTAGGGTGCGGGTTGCGAGAAGGTATACCTTAGGTACGATACGATCACTAAAGAGTACCAGAGTAAACGCCAGAAGACTCGCGCGCAGCCTCGGCTCTCATACCTCGGCCAAAATCACATCGGCAAAGACAAAAGGCGAGAAGGCTTGCGGCCACATCCGCCTTCCGCGGTACGCATACATGTGTTCATGTCCACACATACGTGTACCTAGGTAGGCAATCTTCAAAGCTGGATCGTAGGAGAACGAACACGGTAGTTGACTTCACACTAGAAGTGCTGAACTCGAAGACGACTTTGAGGAACGGGAGGAATCGTAAATGCACGAGTTCTCGGCATTCTGGACAACGACTATACTGTGCATTCCACGGTCTCACACGAATGTAAAGGAAACAACACCACCATGTGCCTGATCCTCCCCCATCTATCCAACTCCTATCACCTAGTTGATGATCAAATTCGAATCGATCTTTTCACCGGATTCGATGAGGGATATCACTGCGAGTAATACCTAGCTTTGATAGTTCCGCACTGGAACGAAAATGTGGTTAGCAGGGTTAGGGCTGTTGATACTATCGCTTACCTAGGTACCACTGAGGTTTGAATCAGCAGAGCGTGTTCTCATATACGAACGTTGCTGATACTAGCACTCCAGTTTGCAGACTCGAGCATGAATTGAAGTGTGGCATATTATCTGTATCCATGCATGCATACTATACCGCACCGCACCTCCTTCTGCTCGGCATCTTCATCCGCAGTTGCATGCCGAGTCCGGCAGGGCTGAACCAATCAAGGACATTTCATGACCATGACCTTTTCAATCTCTTGGCTGTACTGTACTGTCTCGTGTGGTCCCGCCTCGTGGTTTGAGCACGAGGACTGTTTCATTCTCACGCATGAGCCCTGCTCGGATTCCTTTGGGTTACGTGTGTTTCTACAAGGTAGTCGAGAAGAGCTTCACCGTGTATTCATACCTATCCATGGTCATGGAAGGTTTCGCGTGCCGCCGTTGAAAGTCGCATTTATTTCCCGCATCCAAGGTCGCATTGGACCGAACAGAGCTGGATCCTGAGTAGGAATAATTGGATACATTCCTACCTACTCATAGGGAAACATGGCCAACTCTCCGCGGCCGAACGAGGCCTCGAGGCTCACCGCTTCCTCAACATCAAGTCAAGATCACCGTCCTACCAATCCATCTGGCCTACGAACAGCACACATGCCTCCCCCTTCACCGGACGATCGTAGGAACAATGGCGGTTACGGGCTTGGACAAGAGGACCAACAGGCACCAGGACGTCCTACCAACAACGGAATCCAACCCATGATCGAAGGCGCCTCAATCCAGGCCGAACCTTCGTCCATGACCACTGAGGGCGCGATGGACGAGCCCGAGGCAAATGCCCGCACAAGGCTGCTAGGAGAGGCGCAAAAGTACAGCATACCTACACATGACAACTGCGGAGAAGAGAATTGCAATCACGGGAACACGAGTCCACGGCCACGACACCACCGTGGCTATGGCAGCTTTGCACCGAGCGTCATGTCTACGGACGGGTTTGGAGGCAGCTACAGCGAAGAACGTGTCGGAAGCAGCGCAGACAGCATCCACGGTATTCTTGGAGACGCCCTGGCGGACTCGCTGATGCCGAGAGATGGCAACAAGCTGAGCGCAACACAGTACGTTGCACAACGAAACGAGATCAAACACTCAAGAATCATGTATGTAGTCTTTTCCATCAAGGCTTCCACTTTCCCTCTCAAACTTCTCAAAGCTTCACATTCGACCTCAGACTAACGCAAGGCAGGTATCTAATGTACTACCTTCCATGCACAAATTGGATCCGCCAATATCGGTGGTCATTCGTCCAAGGCGACTTGATCGCTGCCCTCACCATGGCCAGCTTTTACATTCCAATGTCGCTATCATACGCTTCCAATCTTGCCCACATCCCTCCCATCAACGGTCTCTACGCCTTCGTCTTCAACCCCTTAATCTACGCGGTGCTCGGAACCTGTCCTCAGATGGTGGTCGGCCCCGAGGCAGCCGGTTCTCTCTTGACAGGCCAAGTTGTACGCGAGGCCATCAACTCAGGCCATCACGGCGACCACGCAGGCCGCAAGAACGCTCAGGTAGCAGGCATGGTCACAGGTCTCGCAGGTGCTATCATTCTGGCTGCTGGACTGTGCAGACTTGGTTTCCTGGATTCTGTCCTCAGCCGACCATTCCTACGTGGCTTCATCAGCGCCATTGGTGTTGTAATTTTCGTCGATCAGCTCATCCCGGAGATGGGTCTCGACACCGCTGCCGCCCACTCTACCTCCGGCGCCCATGGAAGCAGTCTGGACAAGATCATGTTCTTGTTCCGGCACTCTTCTGAAGCGAGCAAACTTACTTGCGCAGTTGCTTTTGGCGCGTTTGCAGTGGTCATGGTACTACGAGAGATTAAGAAGCGACTGCAACCTAGAACCCCGTGGGTCGCTTACATCCCAGACCGCTTTATTGTCGTGGTCTTGTCAGCGGTGCTCACATGGCGTTACGAATGGCACAAACAGGGCCTGGACATCCTCGGCAATATCAAAGCAAAGGGTGCTCCTTTCCAAGCACACTTCCCCTTTGACTCGGAGAACTTCCATCATGTCAACGATGCGTTCTCGACTTCTTTCCTGATCGCTTTGCTCGGATTCTTCGAGTCAAGTGTCGCTGCAAAATCATTGGGCACCAGTACCAGCAAGACCAAAAAAGTGGTCAAATCAGACGGCAAGGAAGAGGAAGAGCCAGAGGGCATCACTAACGTCACCGTATCTGCGAACCGAGAGCTGGTCGCGCTGGGTGTGGCCAACATGCTTGGAGGGCTGTTCATGTCCATCCCAGCCTTTGGAGGCTACGGCCGCAGCAAGGTCAACGCAAGCACAGGTGGCAAGACACCCATGAGCTCAGTGTTCCTCAGCCTGATCACCGTCTTCTGTGTGATGTTCCTGCTGCCATACTTCCACTACATCCCGGTAAGCCTCTAGTCAGACACATTGCTAACAATTTCCTCGACCGTTTCGACTAACGCAACTCTCAGAAAGCTGTTCTCTCCGCGCAGATCTCCGTCGTGGCGTACTCCCTCATCGAAGAAGCCCCTCACGACATCCACTTCTTCTGGAAAATCTCCGGCTACTCGGAGCTCTTCCTAATGATCCTAATCTTCCTTACAACCTTCTTCTGGAACCTCCGCATCGGAATCGCCGTCGGAATCGGCCTCTCCCTCCTGCGCCTCCTCCGCCACTCCACCCGCCCACGCATTCAAATCCTTGGCCGCGTCCCAGGAACTCAACAATTCGAAAACGCCGAGACTGACCCCGACGCCCTCGAATACGCTCCCCACTGTCTGATCGTCAAAATCCCAGAGCCTCTAACCTTCGCAAACACAGGCAGCCTCAAGGACCGACTCCGTCGCCTCGAAGACCACGGCTCGGCCGCCGCGCACCCGGCTCTGCCCAAAGTCCGCAAACCAGAGTCCAACCGCCATCTGATCTTCGACATCCACGGCGTCACAGCTCTGGACCCGGCGGCCTGCCAGGTTCTGCTCGAGATCGTCGAGTCGTACATCGAGCGTGGCACGCGCGTGTACTTCAGCCGGATCCCGAGCAAGCGCTCCGAAGTCTGGCGTCTGATTGAAGTCAGTGGGATTGTGGAGGTTTGTGGTGGTGAGAAATACTTTTTGAGGAGTGTGAGCGAGGCTCTTAAGATGAGTGAAAGGGAGGAGACCCTTAGCTTGTGGAGTGAGAGTGCGCGCGCCAGTCCGTCGGGGAGCGTTATTGGTGGTGGCGTGCTGAGCCCGACTAAGAGGCCTGGGACGACGGAGCGAGATTCGTATGCTGGTGAGCCGGTGGCCGTTGATCCAAGGTGATTTTACAATATGATAGACTGAAAGAGAGGGGCATGTTTTGGATGTGATGAGCCATGAGCGTTTAAGCGGCTTGCTTTCTTACTTGTTCGTGTGATCGTTTCTGAGTCCAAATTGTATATATCGATATACCACCAAGCGAGCATTCGACGATTTCCGGGGGGTATCTATTTACACGCTCTTCGGTGAATGAAGTTATATTATCGTCTGCCGCGTAATATACTGGCCTTGAGTTTGATCTCCCGCCTTTCCAAAACCTTGCCAGGCTTGAGCACTCATGCTGATGATCGGCTTACGCATCGCCGCCGTCCATGTAATGATAGTATGTTTGTTGTTCAGTCAACCTGCTGTCCTTACCGTCCAGTCTTTTCTGCTTCAATCTGATCACGCAGCCCTTGAAGGACCTCCTCACGCTTCCGCAAGTGCTCCTGCAAACCGTCAACCTGCTCTTTGACCATAGCGATCTCGTCCGCCATGCCCTTCAAGCCTTGGCCTGTCTTCGCTTTGCCCTCGCCCAATTCCAAGTCTTTCAATTCCCGCCTCTTGTAATCCAGCAATTGCTCCAACTCGCGCTTCACAAGAGCAGGCCTCGAATCGTCTCTCCGCCCGCCACGCTCCCGCCTCCTTTTCGCGGCCTCCTCCACTTTGGCCATCTTCTCCTCGATCTCCCGCAGCTGCTTCTTCAGCCGCACCTCCTCCCATTCAGCATCGCGGGGTGTGCTCGAGAAGTCGGTACCCTTGGGTTTGCGCTCTCCAACCCCTAGCCTGGACAGATATGTGTCGCCGAACTTTGCCTTCTTGCCTGAAAGTGTGTTGTCGTCCCTCTTAGTCCCCCAGCGGTCTGCCGCCGTCTGTTGCGCCTCCACATTGTAATCGATCTGGCCTTGTTCGAACGTCGCTCGCAAGCTGGGCGGCACCGAGCGCGGGATCCGGTACCCTTCGTGTCGATTGTTCAGCATGTGCAAAAACGCCAGGCAGGCGTCCTTGTTGACGCCGGGCGCGCTCTTGGGATTGACCAAGTTCCACGCCGAGTGCACATCCGTGTCCGGCACGTCCAGGCTGTCGTACAGGTCCTGCAGGGCGGCGAAGGAGATCCGGCCGTCGCGGCCTGTGCGGTTCTCAGAGTAGATGGCCTCGTACTTGGCCTTGTCGGCCGGCGACATGTACCAGTCGAAGCCGTCCTTGAGAGCGAGGCCGTCATCGTCGTAGTCCTCCTCAGGCCGCTCGAAAGTCTCGCCGCCGCCGGTGACAGCACGGCTGGCGTGCACCAGGTGGGCTTTGCTCTCCGGCACCAGCCAGTCGGGCAAGGTGTTGGGGACATCCATGTACTCGCCGTTCATTAGGTCGTAGATCAGGCGCATGGCGACGCAGAACTCCTCAAAGTCCAGGTTGCCGTCATTGTCGACGTCAGCCAGGTCCCAGATCTTCTCGAGCTGGTCGTCGCGGAGCTGCGAGTTCTTGAGTACGCTGGCGGCTTGGGCGCCGTTCAGGTGTGAGCCGCCGTTGGCCAGCGATGAGAAGATCTCCCAGTATCGCTCCACCTCCCATTGCTCTATGCGCTTGGCGGGAGCCATTGTGAGAGCGGGACTGGTCGTGGGGTTGTGGGTGTTAGGAAATGGGCGCTTTCAAGTGTGGGTGTTGTCGCGAAGTGGAATCAGCGGTATTATCATGTATATAGCGTGTAATCTAGGAGGGAGCGGGCTCTAGAACCTCTGACGTTGGACATGGAGACGGGGAAGCTTTGGGGTCGGGGAGACGATTTGCCGTGACGACTGGAGCCGATGAAGCTCGATTCAACTACCTATGCATGTATGTACGGCCCATACTGTTGGGAGCGTGTCTCTCATCTTCACAGGCGACTGTCATGTGGAACAGTGATTGTATTGATTAGTAACTGTTTGAAAAACGAGCTAGACAAACAAGGCCAACACGCTCACGGCTACATACAGTGTGTAGAGCTGAGCTCACGTCGCGCATCCTCTCCCTTTTGCCGCTAGTATTGGGGTATCTTGTAATGCAATGCAGCCTCCCGTATACGCCAGAACCAAAAACAATTTGAAGCCATAGCAAAATTCACCTTTGCCTGTAACGTCCTTCCTGGGGATCAACTTCTGCTCGACTCATCAACCACAGAGCCATGACAGCTCAGAGAGGCGCGTCTGCAAACGGCATGAAGGTCCTCCCGCCAAATCTCTCCAGATCATCATCGTGCATGGAATCATCAACACCCTCATCCTCCTCGCGTTCAAGACCCCTTTTACTCCGAACACAAGGGTTCTCTGACTGCTTCATAGCCTCTGCAGCCACCGAAGTCTTCGCGCACAAAATGTCCCAGTATCCTTGCAGCAGCCTCTTCATTGAATCATCAAAGTTGACGCAAAAGCGCTGTGCCTGGCACAGCTGCATAGCCTTGATGTAGTCGACATCCTGGTGTGTTTCCATGAGGTACGCGGCGACCACGCCCGCGCTACGCTCATTGCCCGACTCGCAGAAGACGAGCACTTTCCCCAAACCACCCATGGCATTGTGATGGCGCGATAGGTGCGAGTTGATCATCTCCGTTGTGTGTGGGAAAGCCTGGATCAAATCCATGTTGTTCGCAAGGTCCACCGTCTGCGTCTCGATACCTACCGCGTGCACTCGCCTCAGCGCAGCATCCATGAGCTTGAATGAGAACTCGTGCTTCTGCCTTACTCCCAGCACCATTGTGATTCCCTCTCGGAGCATCCAGGCCTCGTCTTTGGCGACTGTCATGGGGCCCAGGTAGAGGTATGGTAGAATCATTTGCGCCTCGCGGCGGCGCTCGTACGTCCACTCCATCACGGGGTCGGAAGAGACGATGTTTGCGTAGGCATCACTCGCCATAGGGAGGAATTTGGAAGCGCCGAGTTTGATGTCTGGGTGTGCATCGTTGGTGAGAGCGGGTGGAGGGACCACAATGCGCGGTGGAGTGGGCACACGGTAGGCATAGTCGTCGTTCCGGTGAGGATAGGACAGTGGAACGCTGGTTCCCTCCTGCATTTTTGCGTGTGGTTCTGTGTCGTTTGTCGAGGCGAGAGATGGGTACTAAGGTGGGTAGTGGATGGGGCGGGCAGTGCGCTTGTGCTAGTTGGCGATGTGCATGATGAAGAGAGGAGAGGAGAGGAGAGGCGGCGGTAGAAGTTAGTACAATGTCGCAGTTCCACGTGAAGGCACCGGGAGTCCGCGCATGTGAGTGAACGGGTTACATGTGCCTGCCAGGTATCATTCTATGGAAGCACATGTAGGTAGTTACTCAAACGTCACATTGTGGTGAGGCCAAAGGGCCCTCGAGCCTTATCAATCAATCAATCAGTCACCCCACATCGGCTCGGCACATGTGAAAGTGCCGACATCTATGCGACAGTGAGGACGATTGACACGGAAGAGACAAGTGAAACGAAATACACTTTTCCACTGATTTCATAGATCTTGACCCGTCAGAATGCCACCGAGTCCTCTTGTCGTCTTTCGGAGTACTGCAGTGATCCGCGAAAAAACTGGACATAAGAGTTATGCAAGCTGCTGGAAAGGGCTAGTTTCCTTGGCACCCGAAGCTTCTGGATTGGGCAGTTTAGTTAGTTGCCGTGAAGAGACGAAAAAAGAGTGTTGATTCGAAGTGATGATTTATAAACCTCTCTAAGTCAAACAAACGAGCATCAACATGGATGCCCTTTTGCGTCGACTGCGCAGCTCACTGTCGGACGACGTCGCCCGTTCCACCGGACAACACCTTGAAAATCTCGAAAAAGGCGACTATGAGTCGATCTTGAAATCGACCGAAGCAAAAGATTTGCTGCAAAATGAAACCTCCATTCAGAATCATAGCGAAAAGCCTTGGAACGATGCCGTTTTCCAGCGTCTCGGTTCACTACTATCGGATCGTTCAACACCAGAGACTCAAGTAATCTACTTTTGCGTTGGATACGCCGCTCTCTTGGCTTTCTTGCAATCCAACGTAACCGGACCACCCCTGCCTTTCAACTCCGCAACAACAGTATTCCCAGAGGATGTCGCATCGGACCAGAAAGTGATTCGCACGACGCGGAAATCTCTACTGTCGGGACTCGCTCTAGATGGTATCGCAGCATACAGGCTCACGCCCAACATCGAGCTGCTATGTCTCGCGGACGCCGTTTTCACATCTCCGGCGATCTTGAAGAACATCACAGTTGCGAGATGGGCCAAAATTAGAGTCAACTTCATGCACCAAAGACTTTTGTCGGAGGTCTCGTCTACATTGCAGGACCTGATCTATGAAGACCTTGCTATAGTGGCCGACGAACTTGAAGCGGCGAAACAGACTCCTGGTTTCGATGAGCAGGCTGAAGGCGAGTTCCTGCTGGAGCGATCCACCATTCACATTCACCACGGGCTTGATAGCTATGCACGGGAAGACATTCAGAATGCGACCAAGAACCGTGGGTTCAAATTTGCGCTAACTGGATTGCTTGGAAAGCGAACAAAGTTCCAGCAGAAAGAAACAAGTCAGCTGGTCGTACTGGCGAAAAGCAAAATCTCACCATCGTCTGAACAGCCAGCCGACAAGGTAGAGTCTTCTACAAATATTGACGATGCATCGGACGAGCCGTCTGCAGCAGCAGCTCCTGACAAGCTGGATCTCAACGACGACACTCTGCTGGAATCCATTTCATTCACCAAGAAGTCGGAAATCCCGACAGACATCCAAGCCATCTCCGATGTACCACAAGAGCTCCAGGAACTCGACCCATCAGATCAACCCAAGTTGCAGCCTCTAGATTCAAGCATTTTGCTATCCATCGCCTCCTCGATCAAGAATACATCACCTGAAAACGGTCTGACTCGAGAAGAGACAATCCCATACGCCACTCGTGTGCTCGAGGGCGGCAGTTCCAACTGGCAAGTTTACACACAAGCACTGCTCGTCAGAAGTCGCATCGAAGGCTACAGGTCACGCACCGTTGAGCGCGGTCTGTTGCAACTGCAAGCTCTGGTGGACCAGGTCATTGCAGACACAGCGAACGCCGAAAGTACGACTGAGACCCAAGATGGTGACTCCGCCGCGAATACTTTCCTGCCGAAGGCGAAGGAGTCTGAGAGTGCCCCGGCTACCGAACGATTGCAGTACATCTTCCAGCTCGCATCTCCAACAAGATGGGACCTGGAAGCTGAGCTTGCTTCTCGATGGGTTTCCCTGGGTGGCCTCAGGTCTGCCCTTGACATTTACCAGCGCTTGGAAATGTGGGCAGAAGCCGCACTCTGCTGGGCTGCGACGGAGCGTGAAGACAAAGCACGAAGTGTCGTCAGAAGGCAACTCTTCCACGCCACAAACGGTGATTCAGAAGACGAGCCAGCCGAAGACGAGAAGTGGGAGGGTGCAGTTCGTGACCCTGCACCGCTCGAAGCTCCACGACTGTACTGCATTCTCGGCGACATCGACTCTTCGCCTGAGATGTGGGAGAAGGCGTGGGAAGTCTCCAACAACCGCTACGCACGCGCGCAGAGGTCTCTCGGCCGCCACTACATCGCGGCAAACGACTTTATCAAAGCCGCTCTGGCTTACAGCAGGGCTCTCACCGTCGACAAGCTGAACCAGCCCGCATGGTTTGCTTTCGGCTGCACCCTGCTCGAACTCTCACAATTCGAACGCGCGGTCGAAGCCTTCACCCGATGTGTCCAGCTCGACGAAAGCGACGCAGAGTCCTGGAGTAACTTGGGAGCAGCCCTGATGAAGACTGACCCGGAAGCCAAGCTCGCCGCCAACAAGCAAAACGCAGGCGAGAGGCCAACCCTCGACGATGAAGAAGAAGATCGCACCACCTCAGACCCCAGCAAAGAACTCCGCGCTGTCGCTCACGAGATCCGCGCAGACGCCCTCATCGCTCTGAAGCGGGCCGCGACCCTCAAACACGACTCCTTCCGGATCTGGGACAACGTTCTCACCGTCGCCGCCTCCCTCTTGCCCCCAGACTACGCTACTATGTTGGCCGCGCAAAAACGCATCGTTGACCTGCGGGGCAAGACCGAAGGCGAAGGCTGCCTCGACATCGGAGTCCTGCAAGTCCTAGTTGCGCACCTGATCGCGACGAACGACTCCTACGACCCTTCGGCGCCGGGTCTCTCACGCATGATTGTGCGTTTCATCGACGAGATGGTTGTGCCGCTCATCACCTCCTCTGCCCCGCTCTGGCAGCTCGTGAGCAAGCTCGCACTGTGGCGCCACAAGCCGACGGCTGCGCTCGAAGCCGAAGAGAAGGCTTGGAGAGCTGTGACTTCGCAACCTGGCTGGGAGAGTGAGAGCGAGAAGCGGTGGAACGCTGTTGTTGATGCTACCGTCCGCTTGTGCGACTCTTACGAGTCGTTCGGCCCAATGACTCGCACGGATGGTCTGGGAGCTGGAGAACTGGTTGCGAAGGATTGGAAGTTCAAGGCAAGGAGTGCGGTCAGAGGTATCATGAATAAAGGAAGGGAGTGCTGGGGCGAGACAGCTGGGTTCGAAAAATTGCAGGAGACGACGGAGGGTCTCAAGGCTGCTTAGAGTGTAGAGTGTGATGTAGCCATGGGAAATGATTTGATGTTGAAAGAAAAAATGTACCTTGTTTCACAAACCGTCATGCGTTCAAATCGCTGCGCAATGCTTGTCGTTCAACTTCATGGTATTTCTCAACATCTCCAATCGTACATCTACTAGTAGACCTCATCTCGGCGCATTCTATTGTTTCACATCCATCATATCACACAAGCCCAGCCAAACGAAGCATCGAATTCCCATTCCGCCTCGTCTTTTCCTGTTCGCACTTTCGTGAAACTAGGAACCTCGTCCGGCTCATACGACTCCAGAAGAGCGTCCATGTCCTCGGGCTCCATCGCACAGAGATCCTCAAGAGTCCACTGTACGCACACTTTCGTCATCCTGTGGAAAGGTCAGCATAACCTCATACCAAGTCTTGTGAGGGAACCCACCACTTCATCCTCTTCGGTCCCTCTTCGTTGCCCGGCGCGATCTGCCGCAGTCGCTTCCTCAGCGCTCCCACCTTCTTGATAGCGTCGCCAATATTGTACGGCAGTGTAGCCTCAATCCTCTTCCTCACGAGGTTCGCCATCTTCGGTCCATTGCCGTTTGTGCTGACCATGATCTGCAATGGCCCATCTCTGTGCACACTTCCGAAATAGAAGTCGCACTCCGGCGGCACGTCCGCAATGTTCGCAGCGATGCGCTTCTCTTTGCACAATTTCCAGATCGTCGTCGAGACGTCCGGCTCGTCGATGGCAGTCATGACCATGGAGATGTTCGGGTCGTCCAGGTCCGAGGGCTCGAAGCGTTTGTCTAGGTACTCGACTTGTTTCTTCTCGACCCGGTAGGCGACTTCGTCATTGAGACCTTCGCGTGGACTGAGGAGTGTTACTTTGGCATCTGCGTTGAGTAGGTTGAGGATGCGGCCGGCTGCTACCTGGGTGCCGCCTTAGGGTCAATGTCAACTCTCTCTTTCTGCAAGGTGAATCTCAGTGCCGGGCTAGACGTACCTCGCCGCCGCCGATGACTAGGACTTTTTTGTTCTTGACTTGCCAGGCGAGGATCAGAGAGCCGCCACCCTCGACCTCGGGGTACTTGTGATCGTGTTCCATGTTTGTGGTGTGTAGGTCGTTGTGTGCTGGATGTTGCTGTGGTGTTGGAGCTGTGGAGTTGCTCATAGAAATCCTGAACCCTGACGATGTCGATTATGCTTATCATAGACCTATCGCATTGTTGCGGAGAAAGGCCATCAGCTGGCCATGCACTCGCAGGGATTCGCATGTGAGAAGGCGCGTCATCGGCGCGGGCGCATGGCGGGCCGGGCTAGAGCTTAACCTTAGATCGATCGAGCTGGCTGCTACAGTAGCATACCGCCGCCTTAGATGCCCTCAACTTGAAGACACCCCGCCAACTGCCTTCTGGACGCCTTGGACTCGGAAATATCCCCACCGGACTCCTCTGCAGCATGTGCTCGATCCAGGAGGCGTGAAAATATGGCCGCACGTAGAAGCCTTGGAGGAGGACGGGTGCTGGGCAGCGGCAAGAACCTCGCTCCTCCAGTCCCGAATAAGCCACTTCTACGGCCCTCCGGCGCTCTGTCGCCTTCCAACAGTTCTATATCGCTCAGCTCCCAGACCTCCAGTACGCCTGTATCCACCGAGAATGAAGACATCACAGCCCGAGTCGCTCTTGATGAGCACGGCACTGCCCAGGCGGCAGCAGCGGCCAGCTCGAGGATGGTCTGTCCGATCTGCAATGATGAGATGGTGTGTGGTTTACCGAGTTGACGGCAGTGACTTTGCGGCTAACAGGGATACCAGATGACATTACTCCAGCTTAATAGGTAGGTACGCGCTTAGCACAGCTTCACCGCCGCTCTCTAGCATCGCCTAACCGTCTTGCAGACATATCGACGATAATCACGCAAACTTGGAAGAGGTCGAACAGGATGAGGTCAAGACTTGGTTCAAGCAGCAAATGACAAAGGCCAAGAAGTTTCAGCCGCTCGCTGTGCTCAATCAGAAACTACGAGGCCTCGAGGTATTCGAATCCAACGATGACCGAGCCACGCAAACATCGATATCACATTCGAGACAGAACAGTGGAGTGGCTGTAACTAGTGCTGCAACAATTGCACATGCGCCAGAAGAGCAAGCAGATCCGGACCAAGTCGTTTCTCAGGTCCACTGGCAGCGTATAACGGGATTGGATGCGTGCGCAGATCCCATGTGTGGAAAGAGACTGGGTGGCTCGACTGGCCAGGTGAATTGCAGACACTGTGGGAAATTGTTTTGCGAAGAGCACACCATGTACCAGATGAAGCTTTCAAGAGCGGCGAATCATGAGCCCGTAAGAGGATTGTGGTGCCGCGTCTGCGAAACATGCTACAAAACACGGGCTGGTTACAATGACCACACAGGGCTAGAGAGAAACCATTCCGATTTCTTTAAGACAACCAGACGGAAGACGGTTGATAAGCAAAATCTTGAAGTCAGCAGATTGGAGACGAGACTAACGAGGTTGACAAATCTACTTGCCAACCCGCCACCAGAAGCAGCGCAAAGTACCGGCAACTATCTCTGGTCTTCTATATCCGGTACCAAATCTCAACTTCGAGTGTTGGAGCAATCGATTGTGTCTTGGGAAGACGACGCCTCCGTCACAGAATGCCCGTTCTGCCAGCAGTCATTCACGCAATACACATTTCGGAGACATCACTGTCGGGTCTGTGGACGAGTTGTCTGTGGCGACCCGACGACAAACTGTTCGTCAGACATTGGTCTGGATGTTGCTGCGGGTACGTACTTTGATCGTGCAATACCACCTCAACCCCCCGATAGAGCTAATGCAAGCTAGTGGCTGACCCTGCTACAGAAAAACCCGGTGGAAAGGTAGCAATCGACGTGCGCATGTGCAAAGACTGTCAAAGAACTATTTTCAGTAAAGCAGACTTCACACGAGAACTCTCGACACTGCCGCCGGACCAGCGCGCCTATCAACACCTTCAGCAATTCGAACACGGCATACGCCTATTGTTACCGAGATTCCAGCGATTACTCTTGACCCTCCAAGACCCAGAAAACCCACCATCACCTGCGCAACTTGCCGAGGCGTCGAAGGTGCGCAGAAGACTGACGGATGCGTTCACGCAATACGATGCTGCGGCTCGAAGAATACGAGACATGCCAACCGACAGCCCAACTCAGATACGACTTCAGAAAGCAGTCCACCAACAAGCGATGAGTTTCCTACACGTGCACATGCTCCCCTTGAAGAGCCTGCCAAAGATCATGAAACACGCAACACCGAACGGCAAGCCAACGCCGCGAGCCGGAAACGGCAAACCCCAGAGCGCACTGGCTGCAATCAGATACAATGAGACCTCGAGCGGTAGCTCAAGACCGAGCAGCAGCAGAGCGAGCAGCACAAGCTCTGCGGCTGTCACGGCTCTCGAGGCTGAGGAGAAAGAGCTAAGGGAACGACTCATCGTGCTGGAAGAGCAGAAGTTCCTCGTGTCGGAGATGATCGCGGATGCAAACAGGCGACGCCAGTTTGACGAGGTCTCTGCGCTCTCAGGTAATGTTGACGATCTGAGTCGCGAGATCGATCAGATTCAGGGCCAGCTTGCGCAGATGGACTTTGCTAGTGCATATGCCGCGGATGGAGTCATCAAGTGAGGATGGAAATCGCAGAGATATTGAAAACTGCGCATGGGATTCTCCGGCTTTGACCTTATCACTATCGTGGGCGAAGATGTCAATGTGTCGCGTCCGACACTCGACTACGTTCGCCCATGATGAACCGAGGAGCCCTGGTGGTGATCGATACTGCCTCCGAAGGGCATTGTGAGGCTCGGAAGGGATATTTTTGACTTGAAAAATCCCATCCCAAGAACCCTTCACGCCAACAAGTCGAATTTGCAGACTTTGCATAACAGACAAAGAACGATGGAGAAAACCATCTGGCAGAGTTTCCGATTCGCGGAGTATGACGAATCAATAAACAACGTACTGGCCAATGTACGCACACCAGGCGGAGCTAACACGAAGGTGGAAGGAATCCGCTCTTGTAGCGTTCAATGTTGGGATATGACTGGGTCATTGCCACCGAGATTCAGTTCCCGCACACAAGAGTAAGGTAGTAGCAAGTACACATTTGTCATACAAGCGCTTGCGAAAACTAAGCTATACGCTGTTGATCTCCACTGTCCACTCGTCTCTTCATTGAGTTTGCTTCACGTCGCAGGTAGGAAGTCATAATCGCGATACGGAACTTTCTTACATTCGCGCCGCGAAAAAGGAAAGGGAGGCGCTGCGAAGAAGTCAAATTGACCTTTGAACCCGTTCTGCGATCATGACAATTCGTCAAGCTCTTCGTTTCCTCCGTCGTCGCTGGCGGCAGTAGCCAGTATGATCCTTCGTGCACTGCCCGATGGGTCGCGGGTTACTGGACTTTCCCTTGGCCGAATTCTCGAGACCGACTCGAATCGCGTCTTCTGCATGCTTGACGTGCTTGAACGTGAGAGGAAACTGACACTGCCATCGCCGCTGCGAGCAGGAGTTGCCATGGCAGATGGCCGCTGTATCAGATCAGAGTTGGAGTGGCGAGAAGTCTTGCTGCGAGGAGTTGGCTGTTGGCTCTTGTCAGAGCGCTTCATCGGCTGGATCGATGTGGTATTGGCCTCGGATGCGGCTTCTGGCTTGATGGCTGGGTCGGAGCTGATGGTGATGACTTCGGGCGCGGTTGCGGTTATTGCAATTGAACGTCGTGGACGTCCGCGACCGCGTTTCACCGGAGCGACTGGGGCTTCGGTGGTCCGTTCCTCATCAAATTCGTGGTCGTCTGCTTTTCCTTGAGAGCTTGGGTCGTGAACAACGTCAGAGTCGCTGTCGGCTACCTCGAAATCAGTGACGCGTTTCGAGCGGCCGCCCGGTGATCGTTTTCGCTTTGTTCCTTTCTGCGGCAAGGCTTTCGTGTGCTGTGACACCTCGGCCTCGTTGGCCACAGAATCCGGCAGCTCATCTTTGTCTGATGCCGAATTGATGTCTGCATCATCCAGTTTCTCAGTGCCTTCTACCGGAGTTCCGCTGGGTGCCTCACTAATAACTGGTCTGTTCTCGTGCGGCAGTGACACTTCACTTCCATGTGACCGACTGTGAGAGTTGCCAGCTCCTACCGGCGCAGCATCCACTCCTGACTTGCAGGCTCGAGATACTGATGGAGCCGCATGAATTGCGGACTGATCCAGGGAGAAGATTCGAGGCTCATGGTAGCTGCCTTCACTGCGGACGGCGTTGTCGATGTACACACACGGACTAGACTCTCTACGTCTTGAATTTGATGATCTACCATCACGCAGGCGTGATTCGGGGTCAGTCTGACGTCTTGCTGATGTCGTTTGCAGCGGCGCCAGCATTGAAGTCTGGTAGTAAACACAGCCTGATGTGATATGATCGTCTATGCCAGCCGTTTCAGAGGGTATGTTGTCATCGAATGCCTGGAACCTTGCGCACACGTCCTGGCGTCCGTCCTTGTAATGGGACTCAGCGTCGGCTGAAACGCTTCCTTCTCGTGAAGTCTGAATTCCGTCATCATGCATAGTCGTATCCTCGATGTTCGGCGCTTCTGTTAAGTGCAACGAGTCGTCAGTTTTGGCGCCAACTGGTCCGCTGTCGTGCTCCTGTAAGAACTTTCGCGCGGTATCGATAGCCAGTAGCTCAACATCAGTGCCTATCGAGGAGCGCCTTGTTGAATTATCGAGCGCTTGACGCAACAGCGGCGGCGAGAACGACGTTCGCCTCGCAGTGGTGTGGCTTGACTGCGCCTTACTATTCGGCACCGTACTTGTGTAGGTATAATAGTAGTGATTTTGAATGGAGATTGCCGTTCGGCCGCCTATCTGGGCGGCGATCTTCGCATAGGACAGACCTTGCTCTTTGAGACGCTTGATCAATTTGGACTCTTCGTCGCTGTAATGCACTCGATGCTTCGGCTCAGGAGTGGTATTGGTCCTATAAGCTCGTGTATTGGTGGCAGACGATGGTGACGTGTATCCCTCTTCGGAGGTGACAGGCAAGGAACCTTGAGAAGCAGGTGCGGTCGATACCTGGAAGGCCTCGTCGCCTCGAGAGGATGAATTCGTCGGCGTGGGTTCATCAACGGCGGGGAAAGCTTCATATAGATCTTTCAGATTCGCTCGAGCCCTGTCTTTTGCATGGCGGGTCGGCCGGTGCTGAGCGTTCGAAGTATCATTCTCCGAGCAAGACTTCTGCTTGTCGCTGGCAGCACTCGGATTTGAGACAAAGGGATCCGCTATTGTATAAGTGGGAACTCTCGGCAGTAGTGGTATAAGACTCCTGCGAGCAGGCTTGAATGGTAAAGGCCCTTTGCTTGTTGGCTGCGTCGCGGTCCACGCAGACGGCCCGACTTCGAGAGGGCGAGGTGGGTGGCTGAGCGTAGGTATAGGGAACAAAGGCGTTTGCGGTGCAGGTGAATTGTATACGAAAGCTACAGCATCCTGGAAAGAATCTCGTGCAGAAGCGACTGGGGCTGGAGTCGCGTCGATCCGTGACCGTTGTGAAGCGGGACGCGGTGGAGGTGGCATCATGCTGTGAGATTCGCCGCCCTCCAGGGATGACACCAGCTCGCATTGCCTTTCCTGCCGAATATCTGGTCCGGGAAGGCTGGGCCTGCCATTTGCGTGTGTTGGTATCTCGACAGAGGCAGGCTCGCCATGCGTTGAATTCGATCTGAGACCGTTCAGACGCTCGTAACGAAGCGCAAGATTCGCTTCAGTTCTTCCACGAAAGTACTGCGTCATCTCTACAAAAGACATGCCCTCCTGGTCCCTCATCAAGGTCATCAAGTCATCATCTTCCGTCGTATAAGGTAGTTGATCAGGCTGCACTGATTCGTCGGCCGCCGCGTTATCAGACATTGTGAACTCTTGCGAGAGCGTGAGGCGACGGGCCATGGCCTTCAAAGAGTTGAGCGTACGGCCGGGAAGATAGCTTGCGATCTGCGTCCATTCCATGTTTCCCTCTCGCAAGCGATATAGTAGCTGTTTCTCCGAGTCCGAGAAGCGCGTGCGACTCCCGAGACCTTCATTGCCTTTAGTGCGGTCTGGTCCTTCCATCGTACTTGCATGCGCTGTTGGCAATGGTGAAGTGCGAAGACCGGGTATTGTGCCGTTGGCGGAGTTCACACTCATGTTCTGTGACGGTGAAGCCTCTTGGAACTGATACGGGGTCGGCGTTTCCTCATCATCCTGCTCCGAAAGAGCTGGGCCCTTCGAGGCGCCTTGCGCAAGCAATCGTAGACGATCCTCGAAATCCGGTCTTCTACGAATTTTTCGGTAGTGGCCCTGAACTGAATTTTCCGCCCGATTCGACACCTTTTGCCCGATGCTTTTCCAGTCCAATTGGTCAATCGCACGAAGTTTGATGATGGCGTCTTCTTCTTCAACAGTGAACCGGGCGTAACGGGAATCTCCTGTCATGCGGCGAGCAGTGTTGGCAGCGTAGCCATTGCTACCGGGAGTCGAAGTCAGAGGGATTCTGAAAACATCGACGCTGCTGACCGTGGGGCGCTGTACATGTGGCGATGCGGGTGAGGCCTGGCTCGAGCCAGGTTTTGCGGATCTCAAAACTCCGAATGGTCTCGACTTTCCGTAACGAAAGAAATATGTCCCGCAAGCGTTACAGAGGTAGCCACCTTCTGGGCCAATCCTCCACTGACGTGACTCTGTGTCGCCGCAATGGGAGCAGAATCTCCCGTTAGATGATACACTGTATTTGATCCTTTTGGATTTAGGAGCATCTTGATCATCAGATATTGTCTCATCGTCCCTCTCATCGTCGCTCATGGCAGATCCGACCGCTTCTGTGGTTCGCAGGTTTGTTCGTTGACGTTTGGGTCGCCTGGGACGTTCTGCTGCCCATATCGATGCCTCATCTTCGGGAGATCTGGCAAACAAAGCAGCAGAAGATGATGCTGGAGGTGGTGGGCTTGGTGTTTGTGCTGTTCGATCACCGGGGAGCGTAGGATAATCCCATCGAGAGTCGTTAGTCGCACGTCGGCTTGAGCTTTCGCTCTTGCGCTTCTTCGATGGATTGCTCATGAACCTCGCCAGCTGGTTTGCAATGCTCTGGCCGAGCGCCTGTATAACGTTCGGGTCGATGGAATCACCTTGTCCAGGTTTCGCCAGCACCGCTTCCATGGAATTCTGCAGGAAAGACAGGTCCATGGGAGCTGACTCTGGTGGTCGACTGCGCGAAGTAGGGTGTGACGTCCTGTGTATGTTCTGCTCAGCGTCACTTACGCCAGGCTTCTGTTTGCGCGAGGCCATGTCCTGCTGCTCCAATCTGGGTTGAGAGTCGTCTGTGGGCTCCGCATTTCCGGAAACGCGCTGCCCTGGGACGCGACTTGCGCCTCTGGGTCGTTGACTATCGTCTTCGTCGACGTCGGCATTGCCGCTCGAGTATCCAGATGACCCGGCGACACTTGCCGTCTCATCCTCATCCGAATTTTCCGTAGCAGACTCATCAACGAAACCCACGGTAGGTATGGTGTCCTTTCTCGTGGTATGCACACTTCCTAGCACCTGAAGTACTTGAGACGATGCACTTTTGCCAGGATCGACTTCATGTCGCATGCTCTCAAGATGGCCATTGTTGACAACGATTTCACCCGTGTCCAGATCAATTTCATCTCCAACATCTTCGAAGTCCTTTCCGTATTTTGCGAAGATGTGCTCGAATCGCGATTTCAGTCGGGCGTCGTTTGCGCGGCGGTTGCGGGCGAGATCTGGTTCGTCGTCCACGGAGGCTCTCGTCCTGAAGTACTGCTCCATGTTGACATTTCCTCCCGGCGTTTCCGTCTCTCCCAGTGTGCGAGCATCCGGCCGTAGGCAGTGTAAGTGCGATGTTTGCGCGTCGTCTGATCGAAGGTCTTGGGTAGTTGCGATGCGATCAACGCGGGTCCCCGGACTTTCCTCGGCGGCAGTCGCGTTGTCGCGCTGTCACATGCCTCACTTCCCACTTGCCTTGGTTCACTTTACCTTGCATTACACCATGCAAGAAGATGTTTGCTGACAACGACATTCGTGATATGTGTCTGTCTTAACCGACTGTTCAACTGTATATGTCAGGGCTTCAGACTCCGCCGCGACAAATTGCATCAAGTCGCCGCCATGGCCCAACTCTCCTGCCAGAAGTGCCGGGCGCCACTCAAGATCGATGGCACCTTGGAGGATCTTAACCCAGCTTCGTTCAAGATCCTGGCCGACGCTGCTCCATCGCTTATACCAAAGTCTCCTGAGGCCCCTCGCTCTGCGGCCGCGAAAGAGCGTCGACAGCAATATGGTGAAGCTTCACAGCAAGCTGGCGCACCAATGCACAAGCGCCGTCTCTCCTCTGGCCAGAAAGGATCGGAAAAGATGAGGCCAGACATGAGTTACATCATGCTCACAGAATCCCAATTTGGACCCGCTGGCTCGGAAGAGAAGACTAATTCTCCCACCAAATCCAGACATGCTCCCACGCCTGCCGTCAAGACAACCGCGAAGACAAGCGATAATCTTGCTATTACTTCTGCGGATCTGGAACAGACCATGAGGCTGTTTGAGATCCTCTCGGCCCGCTCAGATATCGATCATCCCATCTGCATGGAATGTACCGAGTTGCTGCTCGAAGGACTGCAGAAAAGACAAGCAGGTGTCACTCGCGAGCGAGACACCTACGTCCACTTCTTGAAGCAAGCCCAAGAGAACATCCCAACGGACGAAGAGAAAGCGAAGACGAAAACGGATCTCGAAGATGCCCAACGCCGGGAGAGGAAGGCACTTGAGGAGCTAGAAGCACTCGAGGCTGAGAAAGCACGCATGGAGGATGAGATTGCGGCCTTGGACGCAGAAGCGGAAGATCTCGATGAGGAAGAAGAGCGCTTCTGGCGAAATCGTAACGCCTTCACCGCAGAGCTGACCGCTTTCCAAGAAGAGCGCGACAGCCTGCAGAATCAGGTAGCACATGACAGCAAGCTCCTCGAATCGCTTCAACGTACGAACGTATATAACGATACGTTCTGCATCGGACACGACGGCTTCTTCGGCACGATCAATGGACTGCGCCTTGGACGCTTGCCTGACCATCCGGTCGACTGGGCGGAAATTAACGCTGCGTGGGGCCAAGTCATGCTTCTGATTGCAATTGTTGCGGACAAGGAGAAATGCAAGTTCAACGGCTGGAGACTGCATCCTGTGGGATCTACGTCAAAGATTGAGAAGGTTGAAGGATCTAATCAATCTGCAAACGGATCTAAGAGCTCATTCTTCGAGCTGTACTCTTCGGGCGACGTACCACTGAGCTTTGGTCTTTTCCACCGTAGCTTTGACAGTGGTATGGTCGCATTCTTGGATTGTTTGCGCCAGCTCGGAGAACATGTGGAACGCACATCCTCTCAACTTCCTGGAGGCACCGTCTTGAAGATGCCGTACCCCATCAACAAAGACAAGATCGGGGAGGTGAGCATCAAACTTGGCAACTTCGGCCAGGAGGAACAGTGGACGAAAGCTTGCAAGTATACTCTGACTTGCTGCAAGTATCTGCTGGCCCATGCCAGTCACGTTGCGGATGATACCAACGAGACAAAGAGCGTTCGCTCAACAGCGCGTTGAAAGTATCTACGATCTTGCCTCGTGAAGAGGATGGCCTCTTTCGTATAGCAGGCCATTTACGATTTCGCTCTCTTTGTTGAGCACCGCCGGGGCCCCCCGTAGCTCGATTCCTCCCACTGGTCCTATCTCGAGGCATTCCCCGCTCTGGTCACCACTATTGATGAACTGCATGAAAGCATCAACTATCCCTTCCATTGGCGTCAAAAGGCCCTTTTCTTCCAAGCTGTCGTAGAAGCCACTCGTGCTGATACTAGTCCTCGCCACATGAGGGCAGACGGCATTCAAGGTCATCGCCTCTTCCCGTACGTATTTACCGTACGATCGGACGAAGCCCACTACACCACTGGAGGAGAGTTAGCCAGCGAGGTTGGGCGACGGCACAAGCGATCCTATGTCGCAAGACAACCTACTGTTTCGCTGCGGTATACACGGGGAGCGCTACAGTCTGGTCAGTGAAACGAAACGCAACCCGAGGATACTTGTACTTACTCGGAACGCAGTAGAATCCACAGACTGAGGCGGTTCCGACAACTATTCAAGGAATGTCAGCTGCAGTGCAACCCGACCAGTCTCAAGTCTCAGCTCACTTCTTCCGCGAAGTCCATCCTCGCCAGGCTCCTGCCGTCGCATCTGCTGAATGGCCAACGCCGAGGTGTAGAGAAAGCCATTGAGATCAACTTCCAGGATGTTCAGATTGGGCTTGACAAACCCCTTGCCCTTGCCTGCATCGTTCGGAACGAAAGCCTTTTCACCAACACCAGCGTTCACAATCACAATATCCAGCCTCTTCACAGCTTCGACTGCCGTCTCAAAAGCGGTCACTTGCGACTCCCACGATGAGACATTGACTTCCACCGCTAGATGCTGTTGTTCATCTGATGTAGAGGTTTCTTGGAGTCTCTTAACGGCTTCTTGTGCTGCTGAGAGGTTGATGTCGGCTACGACAATTCGCATCCCTCTCTTGCTGAGAGCTTGTGCGACTGCGAGGCCGATGCCTGCAGCGCCGCCTGTGATGTATGCTGTCTTGGGCGCCATTACTTGCTTGGTCTGTCTTGGTGCGTTAGGGGATTCTTGGGAAGTAGGAAGATTTCTAATAGGTCTTGACTTGAACAGGCGAGGTGTTTAGTACACAATCTAAAAAGCTCTCAAGACCGTTGGCCACTACCTTCATATTTGTATGTCGACTCCTTGTCTCCGTCAAAGAGGGGAAGCCGAAGACCCCGCAGTAAGCATATGTTACATATTGCCACCAAGTATGCCTTAGCGAGCGACATCAACGTGAGACATTTCGGGTTGACTCGTTTGAGATGTACAGATTACGTGTGCTGCGCTTGCTTCCTTGACTGACCAAAAGAAACAATCCCTTTGCTATATTCAAGTGCAACTCATAACTTAGCTTTCTCGCCACTCCCCTCGATCAAACGCTTGCAATCCTGCACCAGCTCCCATCCAAGCTCACCATACGGCTTCATCTGCGCCGCGTACTCGCCCGCCTTCTCGCTGCTAGCCTGTCTCTGCGCGAAACGAGCGGCGATGCCCTGCATGATGACCGAACCTCTGTAGATGTTAAACGCTTCGCCCCATGTGAATTCCCTCGCGGGATACTCCCAGCCCGCAGTCTCGGCATACCACTTCTTGCACTCCTCTTGCGATGGCAAGCCTGGAGTGGCGCCTTCGACGAAAGCGGGATTCGCCCGACCAGCAGTGCGAGCGCGTTCGGAAGAAGCTGTCGTGTAGGGACCCATCAGATTCGTCAGGTCGGATAGCGGGTGGCCGATGGTGCTCATCTCCCAGTCGAGGATGCCGATAACGCGGGGCTCGGTCTTGTGGAAGACGACATTGTCGATTTTGTAGTCGCCGTGCACGAACGTAGACCTATCCTTGGGCTGCGAGCGCGCATCCTTGAAGAAGCTGACCATCTCGTCGTAGTGCGGGATCATCCCGACGGGTTCGTTGGTGTCCTTGTCGCGGGCTTGCGCCTGGCTCTCAGAAATGGTGGCGAAGGTCTTGAGCTGTCGGTTGTAGAATCCGCCATGTCGGCCGAATTTCTCGAGACCGACGCTTTTGGGGTCGACGCGGTGGAATTTGGCGAGAGTGGTTACGGCGCTGTGCCACATGTTTCGTCGGTCTTCGGGGGTTACGTCTGGGAGGGCTGGGTCTTCGAAGATGCGGCCGTCGAGGAAAGACATGACGTAGAAGGCGGTACCGACGACGGAGTCATCCTCGCAAAGACAGTATGTCTTAGGGACTGGTACATCGGTGTGCTCCAGGGCGTGCAAGATGCGGTACTCGCGGTCGACCTGGTGGGCGGTCTTGGAGAGTAGCTTTCCTGGTGGTTTCTTGCGCATGACATATTGACTGCCATCTGGGGATTTCAGCAGGTAGGTCGGGTTGCTTTGTCCATAGCCGAACTAGAGTGAATTTGTTAGTGAGTTGAACGATGGAAGCAATGCTAGGTGGCACACATACCTGCTTGACATCTAGTGGGGTCTTGATCTCTGGAACATTAGCATTGAGGTATTTCTCGAGAGACTTGATGTCTATAGGCTGTCTAATACGTCCTGCCATGGTGTAAATTGCGAGGTCTTGCTGTGATTACATGTTGCGATGGTAGGAGATGGCGATGATGTTTGTTATGTGAGGTGGTGGAGACGGCCATGCCGAGGTCAGTTGCGATCGGCCGAGGGTTGCTGTAGCTCCATGTCGTTCAACGGTGCACGCAGACATAACCATACTGTACCTACTTTGACACACGGCTAACCATCTGTTGACATGCCAGGAAGGGCGCACTGAGTTTCTCAAAATGATAGCGAGTTCACCGCCTGGTGTGGTCGGTGTTTGGACTGCCGCTTGCAATGAGAAATGTCGAGGGCATGGGCTGTCACACCCTTGTAAAGCTTCACGACGAAGACCCCTTCAGGCCGAGGGCTTGCATGATTTCCGCTCATATTCCCAGGCTAAGATGTTGAAAGGGGGCATTAATTGTTGATATGGTGAATGGTGATTGTTATCAAATGCCATGTCTGACGAAACCTGCACTCGCAACACAGCTTCGTTTCATAGTGGAGAGTCCCACTTTCTTCACGCCGTATCAACAAATCACACCCAGCTTCAGCCCAAGTGGACAGCGATTCATTGACGCTGCCTCGAGCACCCACCACCAACGTGCACCTGTTCGCGCGGAGGCAGGCAAATCATTGATTTATTTAATCCTGGCCATGCCCGCGCCCGTGCGGTCCACCCGTGATACATCTGTCTGTCTTCCCCAAGTTGACCGATGGGAAGACTGATGCAAGACGACTGACCACAACACCTACCTATATCAGTGGATAATAATTATTATTCCCTTTCATCCCCGCTCACAACCTCCGACTTTCGCCCGGACGAGTCTCACTCCCAAACAAGCATCCCTGCATCTGCATCAACCCGCGTCCGCGTCCGCATCGGGCCATCCATCTCCTACATGTCTCACCGAAACAAAACAACACCCAAGCAGCACTTGCGCTCCGTCACATCTACTCCCGGCCTGCAGCGTTCGGGCATCCGCAAAACCACCGCCTCCTCGCCCTCCTTGCGATCCATCTCCACCGCCGAAATAAACCGCAAGGCCTCTCTACAGGCACTGAACGGCCGCACCATGCCTGCGACTCCCGTCTCCAATGGCTCCTTGGATGTCGGCGATATGGTCAACGTGCCGGGAGACATGTACGGCACTGTGCGCTTCATCGGTAGCGTAAGGGGAAAGCCTGGACGATTCGTTGGTGTTGAGTTGGACCAGGAGTTTGCGGCAAAGGGCAAGAACGACGGTGATGTTGATGGGTATGGCTCTTTCAGTACCGACTCGCGCACAATCATGCTGACGTTCGAATCATAGCACAAAGTATTTCCACACAGATGTTCCCGGAGCAGGCATCTTCCTGCCCGTCCACCGCGCCGAAAGACGCTCGCCAGATGACGGTTTCGATTCATACCCCGGGACACCTTCCACACCCTCGCACAGCACCTTTAACGGAAGGAGGACGACAAACAAGAACACTTACACACCGCCCACGCCCGCTCTCCCTGCAAAGTTCTCTCAATCGGTTGGACCAGGCGCCAGGCCGGCCAGTCCCATGTTCAAGCCGAAGCGACCGTCTCTTCCAAGACCCGAATCTCCACTCAGGAGGCAACCGAATCTGGCGCCGACGCCTAACCCAAGACCCGGATTTTCTCAAAGTGTTAGAGGCGGTCGCCCGCCAGTAGGCACCACCCCAAACAAGCCATCCTTCAAGGCGTCTACCTCTGGCCGCCCTCCAACAGCCGCCGCACCAAGACCATACTCACGCACGGGATCTCGGATGGGCAGTAGAGCTGATGAGGAGGCGTATGGACAGAACGGTCGTGGCAGCACTGGGCAATCTTTCTCGCAGCCTCTACGGTCGCCTTCAAGGCTCGGCAGCGCTCACGGCCAGGATGCGGAACTCACGAAACTCAGGGCGCAGTTGGCAGACCGTGACAGGCGCTTGGAAGAGCAGGCGAACAATCTGGCGGAGATGGAGTCTAGTGTTAAAGAATTGTCTGCGCTTATCCCAACCGACGGATCCAGCCCGGGCGGTGGCAGACTTTCAGACTACGACGACAAGAACAGTGCACAATTGCGCCAGGCTTTGAGGGAGAAAAATGAGAAGATCTCAATTCTTACCGCCGACTTCGATGCGCACAGGGCCGACTTTAGGAGCACACTCGATAGTCTTGAGATGGCCTCGACGGAGACTGAACGCGTCTATGAAGAGCAGAAGAGGGACTTGCTGGCGCAGATCTCTGAGCTACAGGAGATGAGACAGAACCAGGAAGATTTCGAAGGCGTGGCCGAGCAGCTTAAACAGCTGGAGGAGCTTGTCGCGGAATTGGAAGAGGGTCTTGAGGAAAGCAGAAGAGGTGAGGCGGAAGCTCGTGGTGAAGTTGAATTCCTGCGTGGTGAAGTCGAGCGAGGAAGATCAGAGCTGCGTAGGGAGAGAGAAAAGGCCGCGGCAGCTCTCCAGGACGCAGGAGGAAGCGCCCCGTCTTCGAAGGAGCTCGAAGCGAAGGATGATGAAATCAGGGGCTTGAAGGCCATTATTCACGGCCTGAGCGACGGGCAAAGCACTCCCAACACCAATGCCAGCTCTGGCGCCGATAACGAGGATATGCAGCGTCTTCAAGCCGCGCTGGAAGAGTCTCGCCTGGAGCGAGAGGAATTGGAGAAGGAAGTCGAGCAGCTACGCCGCGACAATGCTTCCTCCAAAATGGCTGGACAGAACCACGCCCGTCATGCAAGCGAGCTCACTGAGAAAGCGCTTCCCATGCGCCCTCGCCGCGACACAGTAAAGGCTGTTGCACCTCTCGAGGAGCACACCGTTCACGAACAAGACGAAGAAGATGACCGCGACGATGACCCGGCAAATGACCACGATCGCGACCATGAATCCGAAGCTCTCTTTTGCGAACTCTGCAAGAGCCCGGAACACGACACGCTCGACTGCACCTCGCTGCGCGCCCCAGCCTCCGACTCTCTTGCAAGGGATGATTCTTCGCACCACCCTGAACCCGCCGACATGCCCAAACCGCTCAGCTTAGGCAGAGACGCTCCGAAAGAGTCCGTTCCAGACAAAGTCAAGGAAAAGGCGGCGGAGAGGGATGACGACAAATGGTGTGCGTTGTGCGAAAAGGACGGCCACTTGGCTTTCGACTGCCCGGAGGAGCAATACTAGTTATGCTGTCTCCGCAGGTAGTGAGTTGATAATTGGGGCACGGGATGATAGGTGCCAATCTTTGCACATAATGTACTACTGAGGGCGAGCGAACGCTTTGTATACAAGCCAAGTAATGACGAGAAGAATGAAGGTGGCATGGAGAGGTAGAAGGTCTCTTCTGGTTGGCTGGTGTTGTCGTCTAGTTTGCCGCACGCTCTATACCCAATACCCACTTTTTGGTTTGCGATTTGACCATCATCTACTTCATTATTTTTCCCTTGGTTTGAACATGATCCGATCCCACCAACGCCTTCGCCCTCGTTGCCAATAAATCAACCCTCCTTGGCACGACAGAGCCGTATGATCCGATCCAGCATTCATCTGCCCAGCAACTTACCAAGTTGGAAACTCCACGTTGTCTATATGCGCCTACCTAGGTATGCAGGCTCACCTAGGTACCTACTACTGCAATGCAATCTGCACCTTGGTGGTTGTTTGTCTGCAGACTCCGCGCGTGGGTGCAGAACGCTGGCGTCTGTCATTTCGAACCACTTTTAGCATCAACCAGCCTGTACCGTCGATCACAGGTACATCGTCGCGGATAACAACACTTTTCCTTCGAGAGGATGTGTACTACTTGACCTGCGGTCGGTACCTATCGTACATGACTGCATGGCTGTGAAATGCCCCTCGCATACTTGTGATTCGACCCGACGACGTTGAGGAGTCCCTTTGCGGCGAATCTGACGATACCGACATCAATCATACAAACAACAACCCGTACTAAGTCAGCATACGGTACGGTATGTTCAACGTACGATCAACGGATCAAACCGACTCTCGTATCGGGCCCTGATAAGCCGATAACAGCCGCCAACCACGGGATGGCGGGGCTAAAGGCAAAAGTACAGGACAGCAGCACATGATATTCGCTTTCTTCTCCCTGTCAGTCACATGCCATGTTGCCCGCTGCGGGCCAGGGCGGTTGAGGAGTTGTCTTGACACACAGCATGGCGAACATTGCCCTTCAGCGCTTCAGCCACGACAGACCGCCGCTTGGAAGACAGGCACAACCCGACCTTACTGGCGGTCCCTGGAACGGTGGGTCCCTTGCCCCAGAGAGAAGATGGAAGGTGTGAACGCATTCGCACGCCCTATAGTCTAGTCAATCTTTGATAGACTCATCCACCTACCTACTTCTCTCCTCCTTGTCATCCCTCCCATATCATTGTTCCGACCACCAACACAATTGACGTGGGGTATTCAAAACAAAGAGCTGCTATTACAATCGCAAACACAAATCAGATCAACCAATCTGCTTGCTCGCTTTCCTACATCTACCCCCCCAACCTAACCTTGTCAAGCCCTACGCTTCTCATTCGACAAAAGCGGCAAGTCCTCGTGGGATTTCGCGTGGGATCTGTACGCTCCGACTGCTGAACGGTTGGCAAACGACCAATCAACTCGCTTTGACATACTCGGCTCTTCACATCACTGCCTACTTGCACCCGCAAGCCTTGTATTCTTACCGGGAACGTGGCGGCTGCCTCGCATACTATGGCCCCACCCGCTGCCATCGACGTCCTACCGGAATCGGATACATCGACCTTTACTTTGCCGGACCGTCTGACTATCCAAGGCGTTGCGAAGCGTAGAGCTGCTGAAGGACGCCTCGTTGCGGGCGTCGCAGCTCTTGCTGATGTCGACAGATTCAAGGGTAGATCTGTGCATTCGCACAAACCAAAGGCCAGACGATGGGATCGTGAGTACTGCCTTGTCGATCGTTCAATCACTCTATAGAGGCCCTGAACTTGGATTACTGACTTACACGCCGCTTCCAGATCGATTCAGTCCCGAGTCGAATCGAAGACTTCCCAGCTCGTTGAAGGGCGCAGCGCAGTATCTGAAGACTCCCGGGATCATCTCTCTAGGCGGCGGCTTGCCGTCGAGCGAGTACTTCCCATTTGAAGAGTTCAACGTCAAAGTCCCCGTGCCTGGCTCATTCGACGACAAGACGCACCATGCTGTCATGTCCGCTGGCAAACATGACCTCGCACAAGGAAAGTCTGATTTCGACATTGCCACGGCCTTCAACTACGGCCAGGGCTACGGCTCTGCCCAATTCCTGCGTTGGATCGTTGAACACACCGAGATCATCCACTCGCCGCCCTACCAGGATTGGAGCTGCACCATGACCGTCGGCTCAACGAGCGCCATCGACATGGGCATGAGGATGTTCTGTAAACCCGGCGATTGGATCCTGAGCGAGGAATTCACCTTCCCAACAGCCGTCGAATCCGCAGCGCCACAGGGCGTCAAAGTTGCCGGCGTGGGAGTCGACGCAGGCGGCCTCCGAGCAGACGCTCTTGACAAAGTCCTCGCCGAATGGGACCCCACCGTCCGCGGCGGGCCAAAGCCCTTCATCCTCTACACCGTCCCAACTGGTCAGAACCCGACCGGCTCCACACAATCCGCCTCGCGCCGCAAAGAAATCTACGCCATCGCCCAGAAACACGATCTCATCATCTTCGAAGATGAGCCTTACTACTTCCTCCAAATGGACCCCTACACAGGCCTCAACTCCCCCGCCGCCACGCCTCCCGCGTCTCATGCCGATTTCCTCGCTTCCCTCGTCCCCAGCTACCTGTCCCTCGACACCGACGGCCGCGTAATGCGCCTCGACTCCTTCAGCAAAGTCATCGCTCCCGGATCGCGCGTCGGCTGGATAACCACGTCCGAGCAAATCGTCGAGCGCTACCGCCAACACGCCGACGTCTCGACCCAGTCCCCCTCGGGCATGTCGCAGCTCGTCCTCTTCAAGCTCCTCGAAGACACCTGGGGTCATCCGGGCTACCTGGACTGGCTACTGCACATCCGGGCCGAGTACACGGCGCGCCGCAACGTGCTGCTCGACGCCTGCGAGTTGCACGTCCCCAAATCCATCGCTTCGTGGTCGCCGCCTGCGGCAGGCATGTTCCACTGGGTTCGCGTGGATTACACCAAACACCCGGGGTATGGAAGTATGGGCAGGGCGGAGATCGAGGAGGCGATTTTCCAGGCCAATGTTAAGCATGGGACGCTTTTGATGAAAGGGTCTTGGTTTTGTCCTGAGGGCCAGAAGGAGGGGGATGCGATGTTTTTCCGTGCTACTTATGCCGCTACGCCATTGGGGGACATCAAGGAGGGGGTTAGGAGGTTTGGAGAGGCGTTGAGGGATGCGTTTGGGCTGGAGGCGGACGACAACGGCAATGCGAAGGAGCTGGCCGGCAGGATTGGGTCTGATTAATTAGCTAAGTTAGTGTTGCTGTCGAATGAGTAGAGAAGTTGCTCCATCCTTTTGTTTGGAAATCGTGATATATGATTAGATGCTGAGCATTGAAAACCGGCCGTGGAGCACGCAAATTTGTCTTGTTAGTAGTAGGGTGACATGCGCTTCTTGTCTTCTCGAGAATTGGCTCTGATGATTCGGAAAGGGTATCAATTTTATTCTGTTTTCGGCCGCTGCACCATTCTCGTGATTGTAGACTAGGTAATCAGCTCAATCGCTACTATGCCTTACGTTTCCAGACACGTGGTACAGCTCGTTCCCGATTTTCGTCGAATGGCCCGAGGCGCCCATGACTGCCAACTTTTTCCATCCCCTCTTCGTAATACAAACCTGAGCCTGCACATTGAGCTGGCCGCCTGAAAGCTCGTAATTCGTGCATGTCCACCTTGCTTTTCGCGCGCAAAGTCTGCTGTGGTTTTCGAGGATACGAATCCCGCTCCTCCCAGCCGCGAAGGAGACTTCCCGCAAAGCCAACGTCGAAGTTCGAGACAGAGTCCTCCCTTGATTTTGTGTACTCTAGCGCGTGGCTTCTTTCATGAAAGCCTCCAGAAATTTCCGTCTCTCTTTCTTCTCCAGCGAGGCAAGCTTAGCCGCGGTTGCGGTCACCAGAGTCAATGCGATCCAGCGCTTCCAGCATGACGACTGCGTTGCCGCGGATCACGCACATGCCCAGGCGCACTTTCTCGTTGTTGGGCCGGCTCTCGGTGGCTTCGTCCAGCACAATGTTCAGGAAAACGTCGTAGCCGCGCAGCGTGCCCATGACTTTGCGCGAGCCGTTTAGTTGCACTTCGACACGCTTGTCGAGGTACTGTTGTCGAAAAGAGAAATGTTAGCGACTGCAAACTTTGGGAAGGGCTAGATTGAGGATCGGATTGATTTGCGAATGATAGTTCGCTGGTGGTGCTTTCGTACCTTCTTGAGTTCGGGCTGAGCTTGAGGCATGTTTGTGGATGTGTGGGATTGGAAGTGTTATGTGGTTTCAGAACGTGAGGATTGCGAGTCTGTGAGGTTGTTGTAGAGCTGGTATGGTGTTGGTGTATTTGACGGTGAGGCTGGTCGGTTATTGGTTGTCGCGATGCGCTGCGCTATGGAGTCCGAGTTGAAGGTCTAAATCCACGCTTGATGTCACGTGACATCGGTGGACCATCTTCCATCACATCGGCATGCATTTTATTTCATTCAACTTTCGTCCGAAGTAAAACACCTATTAGAATGACATTATGGCAAACTGACCATAGCTTTGACCTTGACTTTGAATAACACACGGCGAGATGATGAGGCAGCTGGAAGGATCGCGTCGATGTAACCCTCTAGATAACGATCCCCATTGCTGCCTGGGTGGTGGCGTTACACAGGGCGGAGACGATCAGAGGCCTTGACATTTAATACATGACATAAGTCTAGAAGACTGGCTTGACGCTTTCCGTCCCTGGACGACATTCATTTCACCTCATCACAAAAATCATTGCTCAAGCACAGCTCCAGTGTTTGAGATCCCCAGACTCAGACCGTGCCACGAACCAGATCACATCAATCACCAGACAGCAGAGCTGGATCAATCTTCAAATGCAATGGCCGATCTTCAAAATCCCACCGACTCAAAAAGTGTAACCTGCCACTGCAAAGCAGTCCGCATCACCTTTCCACCCCTCCGCGAGCCCGCCCTCGAATGCCTCTGCTCCATCTGCCGGCGCTACGGTGCCCTGTGGGCCTACTACAAACCAGAGGAGGTTCAAATCGAAGGCGATGATGCTATAGAGCCATACGTCTGGGGCAAAAAGAGGCTGAGCTTCAATCGATGCAAACATTGTGGGTGTATGACCCACTACACGGTGGTGCGGGACACGGAGCCGCGGGTTGCTGTCAATTGCAGGATGCTGGAGAGGGTAGAGTTTGATGAGCTTGAGAGTACGCAGTCTGATGGGGAGTAGTCGTTGGCAAGAGCGAAAGATAGAATTAATTGGATGAGCTTCTGGCTTTGAGAGTGATTGCAGACATGTCATCGATCTTCCCGCTTCCAATTTCACAACCCATAATCATCGAATTACAGCGTCCAGTCAAGGAGACAAAGTGCCACAGGTCCCCCAATCCCCCTAGTCGTTCAATTGATCCGTCCAGGGAACACATGAAATTAAAGCATCCATCTAAAGATACTTGTTCTTTCCCCTCGCCATAGCACTGGCGTAAGTCCACATTCCGAAACTGGCCAGGACGCTGAGTCCGATCGGCAGAGCCTTCTGCGACCGGATAGCGCGAGGAATGCTGGAGCCGGCCAGCACGACGCTGGCCAGAAGAGCCAGCTCCACACCGTAGGGTTGCTTGTTGGAGATACGGTAAGCACCCAGCGCGTACAGGGCGCCGACGGTGCAGCCAGCGGTTACAGAGGGGATGCTGCCTGTGCGGGCGTAGCCGGTGATTCCGCCTCCGGCCGTCAGGGCGGCGAGGATGTAGCCGATTTGGACCAGAGACTGTGATTCAGAGGTTAGTTGTGGATTCGTCTTGAGAATGTCTGGGCTGTTGTCTGGCTTGTAGCTGGTATGTTGTTCTTGCGACGAAGCGACGGAGGGATAGCTTACCATGATTGTGGTGTTTTGGTCGAGTAGATTTTGAGCGGCGCTGTTGTAGCAAGACTGGAAAGTTTGGACAAGGAAAAGGTGTTTCTCACAAGTAGGTCATAGAGCTAGGTAAGTTAGCTATATTCCAATTCCCAATGATGGTGGTCATCGCTCCTGCCTCGGCTGACGCCAACCGTTCAAGATTCTGGGGTCCTCTCACTGCTCGAGGAAGGAGCCAGCTGGAGCTTGCGTATGTAAGTGATCGGCCTCGAACTTCAACCACAAGCCATTGCGAGCTACCACCAAACCCAAAAAAAGACAACATCGACCCTCGAGCAATATCAAAGCAAAAGTAACCCTATCAAACTCAACATGGCGCCCAAAAAGAACATCTCCACCACTCCCTCGCCCTCCGCCGTTCCCACCAGCGCCGCCAAACCGACTGCAGGTGTCACATCAGCCTCCGGCCAGCCCACTCGTGCCGTCAACAAGCCCTCTTCGACGACAACTGGCAGCAGTAGCAGTGGCCAAGTGCGCAATGCGCAAGACTTGCAAAACATTGGCTTGGGAGTCTGGAACAAATACGTGGACCAAACACCGCAGCGGGTGAAGCTGCTGGACGCTTTCCTCATCTTCCTGATGGCGGTTGGAGTTCTGCAGTTTGTGTACTGTGTTATTGCGGGCAACTTTGTGAGTACTCACAATATTTTTGGGCGAACCGGATCGCTGGAGAACAACAACGGAGGATCGATCGCTCGTGGTTTTGGAGACATGATGAACCCATTGACTGACTTGTTCGTTACCAGCCCTTCAACGCTTTCCTCTCTGGCTTCTCAGCAACAGTCGGCCAGTTCGTCCTCACAGTCAGCTTGCGCATGCAGACCAACCCGGAGAACAAGGTTGAATTTGAGAGCATTTCTCACGAGAGGTACGTGTCAAGTCTTCCAGTACGGAGAGAGAGTAGAGCTATGGACCACAAAATTAACGATCAGTTGCAGAGCTTTTGCGGACTTCATCTTCGGAAGCATGATATTACACTTCTTCTGCGTCAACTTCATCAACTAGACCACGCGCGGACCCGATCAACGATACCCGGATGACAAGCAGCGCATTGGTGGAGGGGAGAGAAAGAGAGACAGACGCTGTGCTCGACAGATGTTGCAACTACTTACAGATCACCCGGCAAAAGCAAAACTTTGTATCATCACGAATTACAAATCATAGAACATTCGGCTTTTGATAGGCAACGGGCCTTGTCATTCGTTCAGTGTCTTGCACAGGATCAATTGTCTAGCGATACCATCATTCGTTCATTGCGTCGTCTGAGACTTGCACTGGTGTCCCTGGCATGGAAGCTCCCAAGCTCTCCAATCCCCGACCAGCCATACCCAAGCCCAGGACTGGCCTCTCGACATCCTCCTCCGCATCTTCGTCGAGACCACCATTGCCGAGCCCTCTTCCATTCTCGAGCAAAGCAGGCGTACCTTCCTTGGTAACGACACCACTAGCAGCACCAACACTAGCAATCCCCTTCTCCCTTCGGAGCTCCTCAAACTTCTCCCCAGTCTCCTTCAGCGCCTTCTGAATCCTCACCTCCTCCTCTCCAATGCGGATTTTCTCACGCTCCAAAGCCGCCATCTCCCCAACCTTTTGCAGGCGCGTCATTTGCATGTCCGCCAACTGCGCACGCAGCCTCGAGATCACTCCGTCCAGACTAGGCAGCGCCGAAATCTTAGGCGGCGTGCGCGGTCTCGCGTCCTCTGCCTCCCGATCGGCAGTGGTAGAGTAATTCCCATGCCTCGTCTGCGCCGCCTCAAAAGCCTCATTCCGCTCCCTCTCACTCTCATCCCCGCCTTCCTCGCTATCCTCTTCCGCCTCAGCAGCCGCAATCTGCGCCGCCATCTCCTTCTTGCGCCGCTCGCGCTCGCCGCCCCGTGTGCTCTCGTCCATGTGAATGCGCGCGCCCGTCTCGCCTGTGAACTCGTCGAAGCCCTCCATTATGTCCTCGTCCTCGCGCACCAGCCTGCTCTCTGCCATGCCATACTTGTCTTTGGGCCGGAGAATCAGCCGGCCTGATTCGTCGGTCGCTACATTCCCATCCTCATCTTCGTCAAAGCCCGGCTCGTCGGGATCTAGTGAGATGAATTCGTCCGCTTGTGTTTCTCGCGCCAGACGGGCTCGGCGAGCCTTTTTCTCCTCGATCTCGGTCGCAGAAGGGATAGCCGAAGGAATTGAAGATTGTTGCTGGTAGCGGGCGAGGGAGGAACCAAATTTGGAGTTTAGGTCTAGGGCTTGCGTCGTGGCGGAGACATCTTCGACGTCTGAGGATTGGAGTTGCTGGGGCGTTGAGGGCGTGCTATTCCGGAGGGCTTGGAGGTCTGCAGCGCTGTAGCTCGGTCGACTGTTGTCTTTGTCTGCGTCTTCGCTGGGGAGGTCTGAGGGTAAGAACGAGGACCGTTGTTTCGAGGCGTTGCGCTGGACCGCGATCTTAGAAAGGTTCGAGCGTTTGGGTGTAACGACTGGCGCGGACGAGTCGAGGTCACCGTCGGTTTCGTCGTCGCGCAGGATCGAAGTGCGCAGATTTGTGGATTTGCGTGGTTTGTGTGGTCGCTTGATTACAGATTCTATGGGTGCTGCAACGTCAGCCGAGGTCTGAGGCTATAGATGGGTAGAGTCAGAGAGATGCGCAAGGAGGATGCAAGTAG
>Ga0265780_10001312_pt1 | contig 35411 bp, 28 predicted proteins | sample P1T30metagenome_FD_192432 | JGI IMG/M metagenome (GOLD analysis project Ga0265780, IMG submission 192432) | Plant litter microbial communities from East Loma Ridge, Irvine, California - P1 T30 | ecosystem: Environmental > Terrestrial > Plant litter > Unclassified | place: USA: California...
TGAACTCCTGGTCTGTCAAGCTCTTGCTCTTTTGAGAAGCCATCTGCTGCTTCAGATCTCCTTCGCTGACTTCAGGGCTTTCCACTGGATTCCCTGCCGCATCTGGTTCCCCACACTCATACTGGGCCTTGCGTTGTCGCAGAATCTCCACTGCCTTGTTCGCGATACCATTCACCTTCCGCGTCTTCTCGCTGTCTGGCTCACACGTCGGAGGGAGAGGAACCAGGCCACCGAGTGACAGTGGATGGTCCTTCATAATGAAATCGGGGTCGCACCTCAGAGTCAACCCGCGGAAACACTGCGCGTGTGGTGGGCAGGGCTCACACTGCGGAAGGAGCTGATCTGCCCAGCTCGGTAGCTCCATACCACCAAGTCCAGTAGCATCTCGTCCGATGCCACAAAAGCCAACATCAATCTTTTCCTGTCGCCAGACGCCAGCAAAAGCGGCTGATGCTGTGAGGAGTAGAGTCCCGGCCATTGCTTTGATCGTACCAGTGGCTTTGCCCTTTTGCCTCCGTCTGCGTGGAGGCAGAATGTCGACCTCGCCAGCCTTCGCACGCTCGCGCACTAGTTCAAGTTGCTCTTCTGGAGTGAACTCCTCGCCGGCATCTGCAAGATCGTCTTCCTGATGCTGTGTACGCGGGTCCGCCACATCGAACGTTCCACGTGTAGGTACCATGATGCCCTCGTCCAGTTGTTCAGTCTTGGGCTGGACGGTTCTCCGGCGGTGCGCATCGCTCTTGCGCCGCTCCTGCTGACCAAATCCAGTAGTTCTCCTACGCCGGTCGCGCGATGTGGTATCTGGGACCGCAGGAGAGCTGCCGCTTTGGAACGGGTTTTCCTGTGTGAAGGGGCTGGCAGCATCGTTGCGATGCCACGCTTCCGGCTCAGGCGTGGGCTCTTTAGGCGCGGGAGTGACACTCTTGCGTGTGCGTCTAGCCGCAGGCCGCTCGTCCACCTCGGGCTCAAGCGCTCTGCTGTGTTTGGCAGGGACAGCGCGCGCGGGTGTCTTGGCGCGTGGTGCCGGCACCTCTGCCTCCTCTGTTGGCTCGCGCGTGGTTCGTCGGGTGGTGCGTCGTGTCTTCGCAGGCGTAGGCGCAATAAGGGTTTCGTCCTCGGCGTCGTCTGTCTCGACCGTACTGGCTGAACTGGAGGGGACGTCTACGATGCCCCGCGTCGATCGCTTCGTGTGTGCTTGCATCCGCTGGACTTTAGACTTCTGAGGGAGGACCAGGTCGACGAACATGCCAACCAGAGCGGGCTTCTTTGCCGAGGACGGATACGTGACGCCATGTCGCAGCAGGATGCTCCTCAGTTCCGGGACCGTTATCTTGCTGGGGTCGACGCCATCTTCGTAATACCAGTACTCTCCGCGCGCGTCAGCCATGTCGATATGGTGGGTTTCTTTTTATCGCGGAGTTAAGGTTACGGTTGAGCGGGGTCGGCGACTGAGACAGTTGTAGGGCGGACGTGAGACAGGCGTGGGTTGGCTCGTGTGGTCGCTGTGATGGGCGATAGGCAGACTTGGGAAAGTCTGCGCAGCTTGTTTGTGATGTCACCGAGGCAACTGCGGGCCCGTGCGCTGGCCGCGGCTGCTTTCATCTCGTTCACCTCTTTCATTCACTTGCGCACGACAAACATCACAGCTGCTGATGAAACAAAGAAGAATTGTGAACGACGAATCTTAAACCAGCCGCCTAACCTCCTACGCATGCGAATGAGTCAAATATTACTACAAAAACAAGACCCTGTGGAGGCTACATCAACAGCTATGAAGACACACTCATCGCGAGTTTACACTTGTCACCTGCAAAGGACGACATCACCGATGCGAATTACATGGACGAGGTACATGAATGCTTATAATTGCTCATCGATCCGCATCTTCTCGCGGGTTGTTTAGAGTAGACATGATCTGATGAAAAGTTCCCTTATAGTCCCTCCGCTACCCACTTCCTTATCGCCGCTCTCCATATCGGCGCAAGATCTTCCCCTTTATCGTTGAAGTGAGTTCCTGTGCGTACGGGGACTTCCTCCGATTCTAGGATATCTTCCATGGGGAAGAAGTGCAGATTATCCGCCCGTAAACTCTCATGGAATGGGTGCGACATCCCGCCCTTTATATCAAACATGTTCCATCCTCTTACGATCTCCAACCCTTTTTCTATGACTGGTCTGGTGTTCGGTCCCATAGGCCAGAGTTCGGTCCTTGAGTCACCTAAGAGAAGCTCTGAAAGGGCAATCCCAATTGCGATTACTATGAGAGGAACGACAGGTCCATTAGAGGCTGTCTTCAGAACTTTGGCGCTGAACATTGACCATTTGAATTCCACGGTAATATATGGCATCTGTCTGCACAGTTCCGCTAGTCGACACATGTTGGCTTGGTTGTCGATCTGTGTGAGGACCTTTTTGCCTGGATTATTCCTTTGCGTCAAGTACTCGTTCACATCAGCGTCGGTATTTTGCAGAGCCACATTTCGGAGCCATTTGTGTTTCTCTTCTGGAAGAGATGCGAGAAGCGCAAAGAATTGTTCGGTGGCAGTGGTCTTGCCTTCGGCCCGGGTAGAGATCGTGATGGTAGTATTGAACTTCAACTCAAGGTGTGCGCACTCCTGGTGTAGCTGTTTATTGACATACTGTAGCTGATTGAGCTGTTTGTGGCCGGAGGTGTCGTTTGTCGTGTACTTTAGCGTTGCGTCTGGTGTGGTTAGGACGTATTCGTAGATAACGTTCCGGAGCTCGGGAGGAAGAAGGAAGAGGCGGCTCTTGGTCGCTGGTTTTACAGCTTCCGGTTTCGACATAAACGACCAGATGAAATTTGAAAACATGTTCGACCTAATTGGCATGCTTTCCGCGTTGGTAGAAGATTTGGGGAGCAGATTACGTTGGTAGGGGTTGAGTGATTGCTGGATTCGTGAGTATTTGTAGATCAAGAAGAGATGTGATGTGGTTGTCTTGTAGAAGGGAGGAGGCCCTTTTAAAAGTAGTAGAGGGCTGCAGATAGTGAACGCTCGTGAGTGAAACTCGCGATCGATACGATCTGAACCAACAGTGTTCTCAACGAGAGGCTAGCCCACTTCGAAGAAGAGAGGCAAAGCGCGATCTAGAGTGTCTCAACGTAAGAGAGAGCACTCACTCGATAGTATCGTGAATGAGGTGAATGCGCTGACCTTTTTCACATAGAGTCTCTAATGGCTCATCCCTTAAAAGCATCCCACTACCCAGTGCTCCTCTTCTCTCCAAGCAGAGTCTTCGCCTACTCAACCACTACGAAAGTCTGCACCTGATACTTAATTTCGACTTGAGGACGTCATTTTGGCTTAACCCAGCAGAAGTACGGTACAATCAGACAAGCAGACGGATATACCAAGATGTCCACGGAATCGCCCCTGCTCAAACTCCCCGGCGAACTACGAAACAGTAAGTTAGAGCTCTTGAGTCATTCATTGTTGCTACGTCGACGATGATTGATGCACTGGTCACGCGCTGACTGTGATTGTCCAGAAATATACGAGCTCGCGCTCACTTCACCGAGTCCGCTCTACCTTCACTCGCCGGAAGCACCCCGGCAGGTTGTGCGGCGCTCGGATAATCCCGATGTGCTCGTAACACCGTCTCCTGTCAAGCGCTACGTTGAGTTCAACAAACTCAAGTATGTGAACAGGCAACTTTACTCGGAGACTGCGGGCTTGGACTTCAAGTACAACAGCTTCAAGATTAAGCTTGGGCGTTCGAAGCCTGCACAAGATGGACAAAACACCGAGATCTTGCAAGGTCCGAGAGTTTGTAAGGCATCTCAGGTTAAATTCGACAGGGGCTATTTGGATGACATTAGCAAGAGCGCATCGTCTCAGGGACAGCGCCTCGAGATCATCTGGCAGCATGCTATAGATCTCTGGGAAGATGCATGGTGGAATCCTGGTTGCCGGGAAGGCCCGGGATATCGAGTAGAGAACGAAGAAAAAGAATTGAGAATGGTGCGACGCCACCTCGAGAGCCTTTTCCAATAGAAATAGGTAACCAATGAGGCTTTTCCGAACAGTCTAAACCTCCGTTTCCCTCTATAGCTTGCTATCTCGTAGACGTTTATTACTTGAGGCTTGAAGGGTGAAAAGTTCCGGGGCGCGATTGTAGCTTCGTGTTGCTTTAGTTGCTCTACCTCTGAAAGCTCTCATACTTCACCATAGCTATCTACCTCTCTACCCCCTGTACAGCCCTCGGAATCACATACGCGGCCCATTTCTCCTTGCTATCCGCCTCTCTCCATACATCCATTCCACCTGCAACTCCATTCTCATCAATTTGCCAATCGCCTCTCTCCACCATACCCGTCCAGCTCTTCAACACATCGACAAGACTATGATCATGCGGCTCCTCAAGCGGCTGATATCCAGGACGATACAAATCTACATGGCTGTCTTCGCCATCCTCTCTATTCCCAAACTTGCTGCCATCAGTCCTCCTTGCATAACCATTTGCTCCAATACCAAAAGGTAAAATCAACCTACATTCGTCCTCGGCTGTCGTCACCCAATGTGGGAGAAGGTACAGGCCCGGAGTATAGGTTTTTATACCGTCGAATTCAGGGAATCGATTATCTATTTCTTCGCCAATGACGGTGTTGGGATTAAAGGGAAATAGAAGGATAGGAGGCCGGTCGGAGGTAGACGAGAGATAAGAACCAAATGGCTGATCGGAGAATATGGAGGTAGTTACTTCGAGACCTGGGGCTATGTTTCGGAAGTGTGGGCGTCGTGCCTGTCGGAGGAAATCGTAGGTGAAGTTATGGGGAAGACTCATGCTTTGAAGTATGCTCTCTTCGACCAGCCCATGTACAACTTGTTCAGCTTCTGCGTGCTCGGCCGTGGAAGGCATCCGAGTTTCGATAGTTTCTACTAGACGATTGAAAGCCTCCACATTCTCTTGCAGCATGGATTTGCTGTACGGGATAAACTCCCAAGGGTCGTAGCGCTCATTGCCAGATTTTTTGTGTATAGCTTTGGGCGCAGCAGCGATCTTCCCTTTCCGAATCTGGCCCAACCAAAACTCCAGAGCGGTTTCCAATGGATACCACACTTTCTGCTCGAAGATCTCTTCTGCATCGTGGATGCTTGGGCTCAAGATACAGAGGTTCGCATCTTGATCATACCTGTACGACTAGATTAGCACTTTCCGAATCAAAACCGTACGTGGTAGTCTCGTTCAACTTACACTAGTCCACACCAGTGACCCGAGAAGTTGTTCATTTCGTAGAGAACCAGAAGATTGCCATCTTCTCCATAGTCTGACCAATCTTCCGCTTGCTCAAACAGGAAATTCGGCGAAGCGAGATTTTGTAGCCAGTAGAAGAAGCATAGATCGACTACACCTTCAGGATGACGAATAACTCGAGCTTCTTTGAGAAACCGAACAAGATCAGGTGAAAGCTGGGAACGAACAGCCTCGGCCTCATCACCAAAGGTTTCGAACCATGGCTTGCAAGTGGCTTCGAGAGACTCTGGACTGCGACCTGAGCCGACCCAACCGTGGCGCAATATCTCATTGTGTAGCGCGATGCATCTTTCGACATTCATGATCAACAGTCAATGTGAGACAGCAAGGGCGGAACCTCATGGCGCGATTCGGAACGACATCCATCGTAGCAGTTTTGCTGTGCCTCACTCCATGTGGGGTGTAAGAGGCCACCGTGTGCACGACGGCATAAGACCAACAGACACTAATCCCTAAGCGGCTAGTACCAACAGCGGTGTTATGAAAGAGAGAACTTCGCGTTGCAAACAACTCTGAAATGCTAAGCAAATGCCAAGTAAAGTCTCGTTGATTCTCCAGCGATATATCTTGCTCGGTCCCTCGAAGTGCCCACGGCTGGTGACATAGCTCGCGTTCCATCCAGCCCTCATAGGCGCAGCTCGGAGAATCAACTTCGAAAAGACGAAGCCACTTCCTTAGCGTCCTCTCCCCAAGCGGGAAGCCGCATCTCCGCTTACACCTGGGTCGCAGCTGCTGCGGTTCTCCTTGAGGCATCGAGGCGTTGGCGTTCTTCTTCTCGGTCCCCTTGGTAGATCTCGGAAGATGCGGCACGGCAAGTGCGCCCGCGCCGCAACTTATGTCATGCCAAAGGCATCCATTCAAATATCTCAAGAAACGGTTACACTTAGCGACAGACCTTAAGTTCATGTCACCATCCGAAATTACTGACAGACTCACCATCCGAAGCTTTCTAGCTCGCAATAGTTGTGGGGTAGGCCTCGGCTTAATGTAGCTTAATCTCGACACCCTGCCAGATCGGCCTTCCTCCATTAACAAGCCCGCCATCATCTCGTACCTGTATGGACTTAACTCACCGGCATCGAACCATGTGCCGCGGACGCGGTGACGAAAACCGGGTCGCCATCTCCGCGTCTGGCTGAGACAAGGCGCAATGTGTCCCGGACCGTTTGGCCGTTACTAGGTCCACAACTATATGTGAAAAGGCGGCGAAAACATATAGATTGATTGAGAACAGTGGTCACGCAGCGCACATTGAGCACATACTCAATGTAGAATGCCGGACATGTGCCTTTTCCCCGATATTGATGTGCAGCGCTCTAAGCACGAAATGGACGCCTCGCCTCCAGATTCGGGTCGAGATACTTTGAGCATTGGCTTGAGGCGGTCTTTAAATAGCGTCATGAATAGCTCAGCTGTTGGTATCTCAACTGCCAGTTGTCACAGTCTCTCCAAACAAGGATCCTTTCACTATCAGTCGTCAACATGTTCGGAAAGACAGCTATCATCAACGCGCTCGTGAGCGCCGTGTCCGCAGGTTCGTCAGCCCACACATCGCATGTTACATGTTATTGACTAGAGATAGGCACAATCCTGTGGGATGGTCGCTTCAACGACATGACCACTTCCTCTGATCTGGACAAATGGTCCTGGGCAAACCAAGTGGGCAGTAAGTGCTGCAGTCAAGCTACACAGCGAACACAGCTGACGTTCGCCTCTTTCTCTGCCAGACTACCAGTACTACATCCACGGCTCAGGCGCGACCACCAAATATGTAAACCTATCGCCGAACTACAAGAACTCCGGAGACACTGGCAGCAAGCAAGGTGCTAAGATCACGATCGATAACACCGCGAAGTGGAACAGCGACATGTGGAGGACAGAGTTGATTCCCCAGACGAAAGCTGCTATCAACCAGGGCACGGTCTACTACCATTTTTCGATCAAGAGATCTACGACCAATGTTCCGAGTGCGACGAACGAACACCAAATCTGTTTCTTCGAGAGCCATTTCACCGAGCTGAAATATGGATGGGTCAACGGAGAGTCTGGCACTAGCAACACCAACTTGTGAGCCGATCCACATGTATGGACTCAATACGGGTTTCATACTAACCCCAACGCAGGCAATGGATGGTGGGTGGCCAAAGCAAGTGGAAAGTCGAGCTCAAGGCCGACGAGTGGCATAACGTCGCTTACGAGATCAACTTCTCCTCCGTAAGTCGCAATCATTTACAAGGTGACCTTGAGCACATGCTGACTCTCAATACCATTCCTTAGAACCAAGTCACCTTCTGGCACTCTACCGGCAACAGCACGCTCACCAAGACTGCTGGACCGTTCTCCTCCAGCACTTCTTCCAATGGTGCTGACTGGCATCTTGGTGTCCTTCGTCTGCCCCGCCAGGGTAACGATGGAACGGGCGCTGAAGACTGGTTCTTCTCGGGAACGTACATTGAGAGCGGCCCGCTCACAACTTCGGTTGCTAGCCCTGCGGCATAGATGCACTTCACGGCGTGACTGTAGAGTCGAAGCGCGTGTACATACTGTAGCAATTTGCATTTGGAACGTAGCATTGTAGAGCTGAAATCGTATCATTGTAGTCCGTGAGCTATTAGATCCAAAACACTGCGCTGTCGAATCCTCCATCCGCCTTTGTATGCTGCAAGCATGTTGTCCAATCTCCATGGCTCTAATACCCCTGTTCAAACCAGTCTTTGGCCACGGGTAGCAAGTCTTCGACCCTATCTCACAAACCTGGCATCCACTCCTTTCGTTCAATGCCATTTTCTTCGCGAAGAGGCCGAACCACAACCTTGTCCAAATCTTAATCTTAGAAGAACAGCCTAGCTCTTGCTAGTAGCGGGTCCATTGTGATGATCTTGGCAATCTGCCCGTACAAAAGCGCTCTTGGTACTACCAACTGAAGACAATGTTCGGCGTCCCACTTGCTGCACGAGTAGCGAGAGAATAAAATTCCGCCCAGCCTCCAGTGCTCCTGCTATGACACTCTATCAGAAAGCGGGGATGCATTTCTGCGTCGATTTGGAGACCGTACAGATCGTCAAAGCGGTAACCTGTGACTTTCTGGTTGATCTTCTGGATCCACAGTCTCTTCTTGCCCACGACGCTGTTAAAGAACCTAGTGAGGTAGTTCGGCGGACCCCGGATGTGTACATCGTTGTAGCGAATGACCAACGCTTTGGTCTCGCTTCGAAGCTTCTTGTTGACAAACTGGAGCTGGTTGGCGACCACATGTCCTTTCACTCTGACCGGCCCTTGGTGTATCGTCTTCTTGGTGTCTGACACTGGCTTGTTGGTAGTCAGATTCGTCTCTGAGATTTTTCGTCGCTTCCTCATGGGAGCGCCATCATCCGACTCTTGAACACGACCTACTGGTGCGGGGGTTTCACATAGTCTTTCTACGTCTTCTTCAGATGTTTGAGGATGGAGACATAACCAACCCACACCCAGTTTGTCCTCGCGATAGAAGATTCCCTCATCGATGGTGAGTGCGTATTCAAAGATCCTGTTGCGTAGCTCGCCGGGTAGTTGGAGAAGGCGTGAATCTACCCCTGCGTTCCGCACAGGGGCTTCAGTATGCTTCGTTGACATGATATCGTGTGACTGGGGAATACAGTACTTAGACAATAGTGCAGTCGATTTGTCGCGTGCTTCGGGAGATGCACAAGCTATTTGGAGAGATAAGTGGTAGGTGATGTGGAATGAATTATACCAGTAACTTCAGAGAGGCAGAAGCGCATGAAAATTCCTGGCTCCGGACACAGTCTCTGCCTAGTCCCCATTTTGCATCTGAGCAAATGAGAGGAAGTATACTCTGCGGCTTTGCTCTTCATACGCTGTGATTCGCTGTACCCCGTTAATCGCATGTTATGGTGGTGGTGGACCAAGCGACTAAGCGTAGAGATTGAATCAATGGTGTCGAGTATACAATTCCACTGGTATTGGCCCGATCAGTACCAAGGTTGAGCAGGAAGAAACTGCGCCTTGAGACGAAGCGCAATAAAACCTTCTTCAAAATATGACGTGTGCTAATTCAGCTTGAGGCACTCGCTGCTTTGACGGACGGTGCAGCATGTCGCGATAGAGTTTGCGAAATCCATGGGTACTACCTGCGAGGCTCACCGCCGCCGCGATGTCTACCCAGGTGAGTTCCAGGCCTGGGGAGGATACAACGGCCTTGGAAGATGGATGGTCGATAAGGGAGGGAGGAATGACGTGTCAGCACCAATCACAATCTCCGCAACCCAGCTTACCACGCGCAGCTTTAGCGCGATTCATCAACCTCGGCATACCTCCACATTATAGCATTCCACGACCGAGCCGCAACCCGAGCTACTACTAGATCAACCCCAGACTCCGCCCGTGATCACTTCTATCGCATCACCATAGCCATACTCACCAGTCCTTCACCGACAAGTCCCTCCAAAGGTCCCTAACTAAACGCGACCGTCGCGACCTCCTCTCACATTTCAAACGCCGAAGTACCTCTCCTCCGTTGCCGTCGCGCCGCCGCTGCCGAAACGCGTCCATAAGCCCACCATGTCCGAGTCTCTCACCACCAAGCAAGTCGCCGAGCACAACACAGTCGAGAAGGGACTGTACATAATAGTCGACAATGATGTATACAAGATGGACTCGTTCGTGGATGAGCACCCAGGTGGCGCTAAGATCCTGAAGAGAGTCGGTGGAAAGGATGCTAGCAAGCAGTTCTGGAAGGTACGTTATAGCCAATACATATGGAAGGGGAGAGTGAAGGAATTTATGGGACGATTCGTTACGCGCGGGATTCCAGGGCCGGATTTGCTGTTGCGCGCTTGGTCTTGGTACCGCCGCGTTGATGGTACTCGGTGCTCGGTACCAGCGGAATCATGGCAGACTGGACCCTTGATTTGATCGTCGAAAGTGCCTTATCGCACATGAAGTTTGGATTTGCTGACCAAGACACAGTACCACAACGAGAGCGTATTGAAGAAGTACGCACCTAAGCTCAAGATTGGCACAGTCAAGGAGGAGTCCAAGTTATAGATACACATTTAATTATACCAATGATCACCATTCCATTCACTTGCGTTGCACGTCTCCTTGTATATCGCGCATCAGATACCCAATCCATGAAGAAATGCGATGCCATGACGCGATGTTCACCGCCTGTTGCATGTTCATTCACTACACCAGCAAGAATACCACGAGATCAATGCAAAACTATAAATTACGACAAAAATCTACTCTATGGACGTATTGGTATAATGCGTTCTCTCTGATTCAAAAGCAATAAGCTCGCAAAAACAAACATGCCGTGGGTATCGTGATATAGCAAACGCCTGTTTTCAATGCTGCGCGAAAATATGCCAAAATCGTTGCTGCGTAATGTCACTCTTGTTCTCTCTCCCAATCTCTGCTCTTCTCATCTAAAAGCAGGTCCACCGCTTCTTAACACCCGGTCTTGAGTTTGGCCTGGGTGTAGGACTCGTCCGCGGCCGCGCACTGTCCTTCTCATTCATATGCGCGTCATCCAAATCGTCCATGCGATAGCGGCGCACAGATCCAGCATCCGACTGATCTTTCTCGTAGAACTTCTCTTGCGGGCCGGAGACACATCGTGGTGTTACTTTGCGGAAGAAGCCTCGTAGACCGCTGTTGGCTTTGTCGATTCTTTCGTATTCGCGTTTGCGCGTGCACGGTGATGTCCAGTGCATGGTTGTATTGGTCTTCTCTGCGTCGATTGTGTCTTCGCTTTGGCGGGGCATGGATGTTTCTTCCACTACGCGTAGACTGTCTGAACTGAAACGCGTTGCTGCGCTGGGAAAACCGAATGCGTCGCCGTGAGACATTGCCGGACTTGGAAGACCGGAATTTGACTGATAGGATGGATTTGAGAAGATGCTGCAGCTGCGAAAGTGCAGAGCGAGAACGTCGTCGACATCTTGGCTGGTTGTGGTGGCGGGGGGTGTTTGGAAACTCTTCACTCGGTAGTGGCGCGCAGGTCTTGAGGGGTCCACGATAGTACAGGAAGTGCGTCGCGATGAGGGCTTTGAGCCATGGCCACGGCTCTTCGATCTGCTGTTTGAGTTTTCTGATGATGTGGTTGACTGTTGTCGTAATGGTCGTGAGCGCTGCTCTGATACTGGTCGTCGTGGCTCCATGTCTGCAACCCGGAAAGAGGAGATCGATTCGACTTTATTCCTGTGATGTTTGCTATGCCGAGTAGTGTTGTTGTTGCACAGTGGTTCTTGGCTGGGTATCTTGGGTAGACAGGAACCCGCAACACTATCAATTCGATTCATCGCCGATCTATCAAAGATCGAGAACGGGGAGTGACGTAGATGTGAGGTGTGTCAAAGGATATTGAATCGGTAATATTGTCTTAGTGGTGAATAATTTCGGTACTCGTCTAGGTCGGATATCAGTATCGGAATAGGAAGGTTCTGTGCTCAAGGGGTAAAAGCCCATACCAGCAGCCAGTGCCAACACCGAAACACACAGATTTGGATTCCTCGCGCGAACGGCACACACAAGCGTTATAAGAGAATGAAATCTGGAATCACAGGCGGGCTATGTGACGCCAGTAATTGTTGGGTCAGTCAAGTGACGAACCGCGGGACCCGCCTGGAGGACTATTGAATCAACCGCGGTCAGTAGGAGGGAAACTAGAGCCTAGTATATAAAGAAGAGATCAAAACGTCCCAAATGTCGATCTTGGCCGTTGGTTGGCCCAGACCCTGCCAGCATGCAGCGAGACGCACGGCATGCACGATCTCTTGACGAGTTTGAGCCGAGCGCGTGGGCACCTCTACGAAAAGGGTTGGGAGTTCACCGCCTCCCAGGACTCGATTTCCGGGGCCTGAATAGACTAGGCGCGTGAAAAGACTAGCGGCGCGATTAAACTGGAGAAGGATTTCGCTAGCTTCCGTGCGTTCGAGACGGAGCATGACAGATGCACTAAATATGTCACAATCAGAGTCGCACATGGGGGGCAGAGGACGAAACATTCAAGTATGATGTCGTCGGCTTTCACATGCCAGCGATGATGTGGTAGCGCGTGAGAGGCCACACACACAGCTTCGGACGCTGATCACTTCGGGTTGGCTCGTGATAAGGGAAGGAGGGCGCGAGGCCATGTCGAATAGACGCGAGTGGCAGCCTCGTCTACCGACAAGTCGATCCGGCACAACCTTGGGAGTGCAGCACGGACGGCGGGAAGGACCGAATCAAATCAAAGAACGACAGGCCAGCGACATCGGGCCAAGATGACCCACGCTCGACTCAGGCAAGCGCACGCGGAAATGTCGAGCCTGAAAAGTAAAGGATGCCAAATGAAGCGCTGCGCATGGCGTCGTGGGCATTGCTGAGAGGGGCGTCAGGGAAGATTACACCAAACCGCTGCGGCGGGTACCGGCGCAGAACCCTGAACCACCACCCTAAAATACATCACTCCTTCCACAGCCCGTTCTTACACGAATTAGAGGCAGTAAAAGTCTTTACTCCCACATGTATGTCTTGTGGGTGCGCGGCCCGCTGCCTTACTGCTTACAGTTATCCGCTGCAAACGCTCTTTGGAGGGTGGAACCAATGCGCCAAGGCCACATCCAATGCAGATGATGCAGCTGATCGGGCCAGGGACGCCGCCAATGGCTATGTCATGCGGCAGCACAACACCACCAATGGCGTCCTACTCGCACGCGGAGATGAGTCTGCATTGCAGCTTTTTTGTCGCTAAGCTAGTCATCGCAAGGGTCGTCTGGAAGATCGGCTCGCACGTGGTATCCTCACGAACCCCTCTTCAACTCCACCACGCAGGCACAATGCGCACACTGCGAACTCAGTGCGAGGCATCACAGAAAGGCGGTATGACTTGGCAGGTACACTTCTCCCTTTTGACTCGTAGGTAAGAGGGCCTGTGCGATGAAACGAACGCAGAACTTCTCCACTACCCTACAGTTCCGTGAGTGCGTGCCCCGTTCCGCGGGTCGTTCGGAAATAACCTGTACCGATTGCTTATTGTATCTCGTGGTAAAACCCCTCAATCAATTTCGCAACCTCGTCAAAAGCCTCAAGACAGTGCCAATGCCCGACTCCCTCCATGACTTCCAACTTCTTCTCGCTGCTACCAATCTCTTCAAACATCTTCTTGCACCCATCAAGCGGTGCGCTCTTGTCCTCCTCACCAGCGAGAATGAGTACGGGCACGCTGATCTTGCTGTACTGAGGCGGCTTTGCATTGATAATGACTCGACAGTTGGAAATATAACCCGCTGGATCCTGCGATAGCAATAACTCGCGGATCATCGCTTTGACCAGTGGAGACGCTTTCTTCCCGACTGCAGCATGTGGGATACTGTCGGCCATGGGTTGCATACCGTCTTTTGCAACGGTTTCTATCCGTTCGTGAAAGCGGGGGCCTGCCTCAGGGCTGGGATATACAGGGCCGATCAGAATAGCTGCTACAATGCGGTCACTTCGCTCAGCCGCAAGGTGTGCGCCGACGATGCTAGAGACGTGTCAGTTATCGTGTTCGTTGCAGTCACGTCTTCCAAGGCTTCTTTCTGCCCGAGAGGTTGCTGACGTACCCTCCCATGCTGTGCCCAACGAACACAGCCTTGTCGACGTTCAGCGCGTCCAGAATTCCAATCACATCTTCTCCGAGCGTCTCAATACTCTGCTCGACAAATGTGTACGTCGATCGACCAGCCCCTGTGTTGTCAAACGTAATGCAGCGGAATCCATTCGCGACCAAGCTCTGAGTTACTGGCTGATAGTAATTCTGCGAAGAGCCCAGTCCGTGCATGAAGATGAGTGTTTCGCGTGTCTTGCCATCTTGTGGTTTCAAGTCGGTGTAGTGAAAGCGTTTGTAGCCGACGTGGAGGAGAGGCATGTTGGATGGAACGTAGCCGTGTTTGTGAGTTCGTTTCACAACAGCTTGAGATGGGTGACCGGACTGGTTCCGATCGGAAGCGGAACCATGCGGATAGTGCTGATGACATCACTGGGGTACAGCAAGCACAAGAACACTGAACTTCGTCGCATCTGCACAAATTTACGTTTCTCTAACCCGAAAGCCATGATTTATTACCGATGCAGTATATCTGAATGTATGATAGCCACAGCTTTTACGACGTCGAACCAGACAATGAAAAGGCACCTCCTCTCAACTGTCCCTCGACCCATCTGTAATAATTCTCGTCTGATACCACTCATGCATCGCCTGCTTGCACTCCTCCCTCAATTTCGTGGTAGCTGGCCCATCATCCTTTAATAACGTCGATAGTAGTTGCGCCAACCCCTCTCTCGTAGTAACTTCCTTCAACGCGTCTAAGTCAGGATCCTCTTTCGTCGTTTCCGCGATGCTTAGCATTCTACTCGCATCGCTCTTCGCCCTCGATCTCCTTCGCCTGCCGAAAATTGAGAATACGCTTCGCGACTGTGACTGTGTCTGCGTTTCTTCCTCGTTGGCTTCCCATAGTGCCACTCGACTGATGAAGTGCTTGATGGCCGCTTCTTCGAAGCTCTCCCTTCGTCGCTCGATCACCTTTTCGAATTCTGGGTCAGCCCACTCCGCGTTCTTGGGTTCCCATCTGTGAAGAAGATATCGAAACGTGCGCACTTCAGCGTCGGGTATAGATAGGTCGCCGAAATCTGTAGTGAAGGGATCGTAGGAGATGGAGGAGGAAGATGAAGTTGGTCGTTCGCTGGTGGTACTCGTTGGTGTTGCGACGTGGCCGTATTTCCGTTCGAGAGCGTGGTGGGTATCTATGACCTTTTGGAGAGCAACTTTGCGGTTTTGGAGGACAGCGTCGGTGCCTTCGAAGAGGTGTGAAGAGGGTACTTTGCTGGACAGGTGGCTTCTGCTGCGACGGAGGCCGAAGGTGTGATGTCGCTTGGATTCTAGAGATGGTCGTGTCATGGTGTCTGTGTCCATGTTCAACCCAGTTGTCTTTTCGTGGAGTAGTCAAGATAATGATTAGTCTAAATAGAACAATAGAGGTAAGATCAAGCGTATCGTTGTGAATATTCAGTTCCTAGAGCATACGTATGGTGAAAGAAGTGAAACCCATGAAAGAGAAAAACCAGAAACCAGGAAGAAAGGCCACAGACTCAACCCTCTGCCAACAAACTCAACCGTGGATGCCGGCTAACCCAGACGCCCACGCCCAATTGACGCACATCCCGTTAGCCGAGAAGGGGGAAGGGGGTGACGCAAGCCCTTTTCTGACATGCAGATCTGCGAGGGCAGACTCATCCTCACCACCGGTGTTGTATAAGGTGTAAAAGTTGTGTCGCGGAACGCTGACTCTAGTGACGATCTATTGGCAGCGACTGTGCCACCCGCTTTGTTGAGCCACTTCATGAGCCACTTCGTGGTTCAGTCACTGCGCCGCAGGGTGCGCGGCATTTTTCGGCGTTAATTAAAGTGGGGACGGCGACACGCTGGCTAGGGTGCTGACGCCAAGTCGTGCTTTGGCCGATGATCCGGCGAGCACAATGATGCCGTGAGGTTGCTCGTGCTGCGAGCTTACGCGTCGAAATGTCTGTTCTGAGAGTGTGCGTGCTGGGCCGTCATTGCATCGTATTGTAACCCCGCACGGTGAAGCTTTGACAGGAAGAAGATTGAGTCAACACGATGAACAAAACGAATGGGTATGTATTCAAATTCGCACTACAGCGAATATTCGATCATCAAGCGCTGCCGGCGAGAATGCTACGATGTACCTGGGACATGAAGGAAGTCCCCTATGATCTCCTTCTATAAGCGTAACGCCATGCAATGCAAGAACGACCGGCCTATAACAACGCGAACGGGAACTCGAAAAGCCGCAAATCATCCACCAGTCAATCCTTAAATTGGCCAAGAAAATGCGGTTTACTCGGAAGGCGGTACAGGCTCCGTCTTGCCGTTGGGTAATATGTGTTGGGTGGTGCTCATACGAACGCTGGACGGCCTTTCCAGCTTCTTCCCGTCTTCTGCAGCATTTCCATTCTGCACGTCTTTCTCGAGATCCTTGTGTCCACTCGTGACATCAGGCAGCCCTTCAGCTTCGTTCAATGCTTGTTTGACCAACTTCTTCGCCTCGATCGCAAGATTGGGGATTTCCTCCACCTCCTTGTTCTTGTTCAGGTACGAGTCCAGTAGCGCTTTGAGCGTCTGCGCGCGAACAGGTTTCGCGAGGTAATTGTTCATACCTACTAGGTTAGCGTATGTTTCAAACGTAGAGCAAGCTGCCAGAACTTACCGGATTCCAGGCACTTCTCGCGGTCTCCTTGTATAGCGGAAGCGGTCATGGCAATGATGAGTACATTTCGAATCTCGGGATTGGGATGCTTGCGGATCAGTTTCGTAGCTATACATAGTCAGTATTCAGGTGCTAGCCAAGGCGCGAGTAGCAATCCTTACCTTCGTAGCCATCACAATGCGGCATTTGCACATCCATGAGAATAAGATGGAAGGGGCGACCATTCTCCGAAGCACGCTCAAGAGCGTCGATAGTCTTGTATCCGTCGAGATAAGCGTCGCATTTGAAGCCAAGCTTTTGCACGAAGCTGATTGCGATGCGCTGGTTGATCAAGTTGTCTTCCGCAATGCAGACCCGTAGTTCTCGTCTGGGTATCGTGGAAAGATCGATGCAGGAACCCGACAGTTGCTCATGGCCATTGTTTTCCTGACTTGAGAACCTAGCCATAGGGTCTGGCTCTCGTGTCCTTTGCTGCTGACTGCCTGCTTGCGCTTTCGGCACCTTCTTGAATCGCAACGAAAAGGTGACTGTTGTACCTTGGCCTGGCTGGCTGTCGAGACGTACTGTACCATGCATAACGTTCTCTATGAGAGCTTTGCAAATACTCAGACCAAGGCCAGTGCCGCCGTAGCTCCTAGCAGAGCTGGACTCTATCTGCGAAAAAGGAAGGAACAATTTCTGCTTCTGTTCATCTGGAATACCGATGCCAGTATCTATAACGCTGCATGTCACATCTGCCCAGTCGTCTGTCTCTTGGTCAACAACAGCGCGGACAGTGACAGATCCTCGTGGCGTGAACTTGTAGCTGTTGGACAGCAAGTTCATGAGGATCTGATGCAATCGAACAGGGTCGCCCATAACGAGCATCTCTGGATCCAGATGCAATTGCTCAATGGTTTTGAGGCCTCTTTCGGCGTTTGTGTATGCCAAAGCGCGGACTACTTCCGCAATTGTTTCGCTCAATGAAATGGGCATCTCCAAGACATTCATTTTGCCAGCCTCGAGCTTGGAGTAATCCAGAAGGTCGTTAATGATCGAGAGCAGCGTATCGGCGCAGACACGAATTGAATCGGCGTATCCGGTTTGTTCCGAGTTTAGCGGTGAAGCCTTCAACAGCTCAGACATACCAATCACGCCGTTCAAGGGAGTACGCAACTCGTGCGACACGTTGGCCAGGAACAAACTCTTTGCCTTCGCGGCTTCTTCTTTCAGCTTCATGTTACGCACAGCTATGGCTTCAGCCTCTTTCGCCTTGATCTCTGCTGCCCGCGCCTGTGACAAAGCGCGTTTCTGCATCTCAAGCATGGCTTCGTTGCTTGCGGATACTCTTTCCACCTCTTTGAAAAGCAGTGCATTGGCTAAGGAGATGGAAATTTGATTGACCAGTAACCGAAGCACCTGGGTGTTACGTTCGGTAAACGAATTCGGCGGGCCCTCGACGTATATTGAACCAAGAAGGTGATCGCTGTGTAGAATCGGGATGCAGATGACTGCCTTCCCCTCGGGATTCCGTTGAAGGTAGGCGTCAGAAACGTTGGAGAAGCGGTCGTCTTCTAGTAGATTCTGGACGAAGACTATCTCTCGGAAGCGGAGTGTGTAGAGCGTCACTTGCCGCGCAACAACATCGTCCACAGTATCTAAAGGTTGACTAGCAGGGAAGGATGTGACGCCGGAAGAGACCCCACTGTCGTTGTTAGGCTCGTTGGTGGCAACGCATGCGATCGACCATTCGATTTGTGAGTCTTCAATCACTATGCCGCACAAGGTACCGCCCGTAGATTCGAGCAAAATGGTACTCATCTTCGCCATCAACTTGTCGACGACGAGCTCGCTAGACAAGACTTGACTCGACTCCAAGATTGAGGATAGGTCTAGCATGTCCAGACCGACAGCCGAGAGACCGTTGTGTAGAGCTGGAGCAGACTCTTGGCGCCGTGTTTCCGGGACAATCCAGTTCTGTGTTCGATCGACTGCAGTCTCCGCGCCCAGAAATTGATCATGATCATTTTGCTCCAGTCTGAAGGCCGTGTTACCCGTATCTACGAGGGAGGTTTGTACAGCTTGGTCCACTGTCGTGAGCGAGGCGCCGCTACGCACTAGCCACTCATACCGACTCGCGAAGTGACTTGCTTTTCCGTATGCTGACATCCTCCGATATACCGAGATGCAGTCTTTCAAAGAATGTCGGGCCGCCCGGTAGGCCTTCTTGTCTACCAACCATCCAGTGTAGAGCTCGAGAGCAAACGCTTCGTCCAATGCAAACTCGTAACGTTCGCTATGCTCCATGGCTGCCTCATAATTCTCCAGCGCGGATTGCGGATCGGCATTAACATCCCCGAGGACGGCAGTGAGAAGATGTATCCAACCCCGGTAGTTGACATCAGTGGTAGTGCAACATGTCTCGAGCAATTTGAGGGTCTCATGAACATGTTTTACCATCTCGTCTCTCCGGCTATGAGCGGGCTTCTCTCGGAGAACAGCCATGTATGCCAACGATAAGTAGTATCGGACCGAGTAATTGAGTCTTTCTGACCAAAGACTGCTCAGCATCGGAAGTAGCATCTCCCCATGAGCCACTGCATCCGAATGATGACCATAGAGTACCAACAGCGGAAGTTTGGTTGCAAGATATATAGACTTGGGACGCTTGGGATTGCTGGCCGTGTTTTCGAGGAACTCAATGTAGTCGACCTCATTGTGATCGTGGTCTGAGAGGAGGGAAAGAGCGTTGCTTGAGTCAGTCTTCCCCTGGAGCGCTCTTGCATATTGACGAGCAGCCATGAGGAAAACTCCTCCACGCATGTCTTTCTGCCAGTTTCGCATATCAAGCGGTGTTTCCTCAATCCAGGCTTCCAATTCTGCGACGTCGTATGAAGCCATGACCCTGAAGTGAGCCTGTACACCAAGATTTAGAAGTGTGAGGATGCGATCGCCGGCAGTTAGTGAAGCCTGCAAGGCTGCCTCTAAGCTCGGTATCAGATCGCCTACAGGCGCTTCCAAATGACCTAGAAACATTGGCTGCAAAGTTTGACCTCTTCCCAGGGTGTAGTAGTCTTCAGGGAACTGCAGAGATAGAGGTATGAAGTCAGTATATGTCTCACGTGTACTTCGTATAGCCAGAACTTACCATCTGAAAGATTCGCTTTGCGATCGCACCCATGTCGACTGCGAAATTCGTCATTCCGAAACGACCGCCCGCAACAGTGCCCAGATGCACGTATGCAAGGGCAACCTGTGACATGGTACCCTTTTCGAGATGGACGGTGACAAGCTTCAGCGTCGCCTGATAGAAAAGCAGGCTGTTCGACCAGAACGCCGCACTAAGGAGTTCGACGAAGACAGGCCCAATAGTCATCAGGACACGGTCATCAGAAGACGGACGCCGCTTGAGCAGTTCTTCCTTATCGATGTTCTGGAGCGTGCCATATATCTGCTGAAACTGAGCATCGCACGCCTCCCATGTTGTCGGAGGAATAGGGGAATTGAGCAAAGACAAACAGTCTTTGAGAGCCTGGAACGCACTATAGATGGTGATGTCATTAGCTAACTGTCGCGATAGTTGCAGTGATGAAAAGCGAGAGGTACACATGTCACGCTATCTTGCAAGCGTGCAACCTGCTCCAGGCGCATGCACGGAAGGAATGTGGAACATTACTTACCCGAAACTGTCGCCGCGAATAGCAAACACCCTAGACTGTAGAATGAATGAACTAGCCATATCGCAGGGATCGCGAGCATGCTGGAAGGTCGTCCGGATCAAGCTAAGAGCCTCATCGAACATGCCCTGGTGCCAATAGCATTCTGCCGAGCGCACAAAGAGTTGCAACGTCTCTTGGTAGGATACGTCCGGCATATTGTCGTTCCATGGATCGTCTTGCAGAAGCATGAGGCTGTGCGCGAAGTAGTAGATGCCAGTTGATCGCGCGCCCGACTCGCATGCAGTTTCTCCAGCTTGATACAGCATATCACGGAATGGAGCTCGCACTGTTTCCTTGGTCTTGATCAGTTCTGCAGCGAGACAGATGTGGCGACTCTGCATGTACAACGCCTTGGAACCTGACGTTGAGTCGTCGTTATACTCCTCGCCGGAAGTTATCATCTTGGCAATGGTGAAGTGCATCAACTGTGTATCCCATTCCTTGTCGAGGGAGTTCACAGCCGCTGTAAGGTACCGATCGTGACTGAATCTGAATCGAGCATCTTGTTCGGCAGGCATGAGTACGTAGGCTTTCAATGCTGCATCAAGAGCTGTGACGGCAGACTCGTCTCTCTCGAAAAGTGGTAGCCTCCCATGAGCTGCGGGCTTATTGGTAGGCTGAAGGAGCTTCTTCAGAAGTTCGAACGAGAAAGTGCCGCCCAGGAGGGATGCCCATGCCAAGAGCTTCCTACTGGAAGATGGTAATTCTGTCAACCGCTTTGCTATAAAGTCAGTCGTAACAGATGACCCATACTCTGGACTCTCGAAAACGGCGAAGACTTTGTCTAGGTCGAAAACCCAGGTGTTCTCCCGCCACTCGTAGTACACGCAGCGTTTCCGATAGCAAGTGTCTAGTATCTCGCGTATATAGAAGAGGTTGCCTCGAGACTTTTCCTGAATTACCGCTACTAGAGGAAGGATATACTGATGGTCCCGGTGGAGCGTCTCAGCCACGTAGTCGGCCGTCTGGGCCTCTACAAAAGGAAGAAGCTGTACTCTGGTAGCGTGACGCAGTAGTGGGGTGAGTTCTCGGGGTAGGGTCTCTTCGTCGCTGTACGTGAGCATAAGAACAAGCGGAATTTTGGCTTGCACGATGTGATGAATCAGCTCAGCGCTTTCGGGATCGGCATACTGAACATCTTCCAAACTCCATGTGCAGAGCTTGTGCATTGCCAGGAGTCGTAGAACATCTATGAAGACATTCATGAATCTGGAAGATTTCGAAGCACCTCCGCTTCGTAGCCAAGCCTCGGCGGTATGTCCAGCTGATCCGCAGTGAACGGCAGGAGATGATGCCCGTCGAGTCAGATCCTTAGTGGGCTCCATGTCCTTCTGTTGCGGACTCTTTCCGTTCGTGTTCAAGAGCCATTCCGGTAGATCAAGGTAGGTTCGTAACACCGCCCAAACTCCACTGTTCCTGAGGTAATGGCGCAATCTCTGGTGAAATTCCGTCGTTACGTCCGCCTCGCTGACTAGACGGAGAGATGTAAGTTAGTAGCTGCTATAGGGGAACAGGAATGTCTAAGATGACTGTACATACTGGCTTACGTTAGCACAATTGCGAGCATTGAGAGTAGTCCTCAAAGAGACTTACCATATTTGGCGGAAGAAAGAAGACATCAGCCGAAGAATGGGGTCAAATGGTGCTTTCTTGGCGGGATCAAATTTAGCCATAGCGAAGTAGCCAGTGCTTCTTGCTGTGCTCTGTACGCTCTGCACGAGACGAGATTTACCCAATCCGGTGGCACCGGCGATGGCTATCACCTCACATCGCGCCTTGCGCCTTAGTTTTCGCGTGCTGGCTAGAGTTCTTAGGCCATCGTTGGATTGGTGGCTGCGAGAATAGATTCCGGTGCTCTCAATGCTATTGTTGGAACGGCCTCGGCTCACGGATTGCAGTTGGGGCCGACTGTCCACACTTCCTTCAGCCGTTGATGATTCTGATTGTGCCACACTATCTTGGGAGCCTTGTTGCATCGACCGAGCGCTTTCCATGAATACAGGGCCATCTGCCGAAACGCTATTGAGCCTGCTGTCGGAGCCTCTGGAGCTAGTGCTCTCGGAAATGATGTCGTCAAATTGCAGGTCTCGTCGTTGATCTGAAAAGGAGGAACCTGAGCTCAGACTCTGCAACGCCTTGACGTTAGTCCGACGCTGTCTCGCTACGCGCTCTATCACGTCCACTATAGTCTTGCGTTCTTTCTCGCGCCCGATTAGTTTGAGGGGCAAGTTGAAGAAGCAACTGATGTCCTTCGTGCCTACATGGAAGGCCTTCAATCCTTCTACATCTCCATCGTAAAGAAGCTCGCGGATACGAAAGAGATCGAATTTCAAGCCTGAAGTAGAGTGGTATCTCTCCTCAATATTGCGCTGCGTCATACGTTGGATGATCTCGGACAGAGCCTCTGGGATGTCTAGTCGTCTGGAAGAAATTGGAGGAATTCGCTTGCTGATGACGTTCTGCATGACATCGAGAGCCGTAGCGCCTTCGAATGGCGTCTGCCCGCAGAGCATCGTGTAGAAGAGAATACCAAGACTATAGATGTCGGTTCTTGTGTCGGGTTCAGCGGGCATTCTACCAGTCTGTTCAGGGGATATGAAGGCCAACTTCAATTCGATGCCAGTCTCTTTTGACAGGGTACTCCAACCCGCGCTTGTCAGTCCGTTCTCAAAAGATCGTGCGCCGGATCCAAAATTGATCATCTTGACTGTCCCGTTCTCAGCGAAATGGAAGGCATCGCCCCGGATCTCGCCATGGACGATTTCATGACCGTGGTGCAATATTTCCAGACACTCGACTGATCCGACGGCAAAGTCGAGGAAGGTGAGGAGAGGTATCCCCTTGTTGGGCAATGAAGTATCTGATTGACCGCTCTGTCCATGACTGCCAACCTTCCAGAAATTGGGGCCGAAGTTGACCAAGTCGTTGAGGTAGTTGGGCCCTGGGGCTTCGAATATGCTGGCGACAAGAGGCTCCTCGCCGGCTTTGGTCGATAGCCTCACAAATTCTATGGGACGAACAAAGTGCTTGCACTCTGGATCTGACTCCTTGACGACGAGTTTGGCGAGCTGGAACTCGCGTTCGAGGCGCAGAGTCTGCTGCGAGACACGGCATACGACGGTCCGGCCTTCTCTCGCCACACCTTTGGCGGTGGTGTTGGTGCGATGTGTTTGTACGGTAGAGGCGCTTGCATCGGAGCCCGAACTGCGGTGAGTGCGTGTTATGGTTGGGCGGCTTCGGGTCAGGGAGTCGGGCGAATGCGACAGCTTGAGAGAGGTGGGGGAGGTTACGGCGCTCCTTCCTCTTGACACAGGGCGATCCTGCCGGGGCGCTTGCTTCTCGTAACCGAAGAAATGCCAGTTATCATACGACTATTCGACGTTAGCATGGTGCAGCGACAACCTAGGCTATGCGACGCCTCTTACTGAGTGGAAGGGCTCAATGTCCGTGTCCCAGCCATAGTTCTGCAGCTCCTGCAGACGCGCAAAGATGTGCGAGAAGTGCTGCGTGCGCCCGCCTCCTTCCGATCGAGTCATTGTGTCTTTCCGATGTTCGCAACCGCCAGGGATCTAAGACATGCTCTGGGTGGGATGTAGAGAATCAATGTATAGGGTAAAGTCGCCAGGCGCTCGATCTATCCATCACAGCATCAGCGGGGCGCGACTGCCATGTCAAGAGCGCGGTCGTCGGGAGTGTTGGGAGCGACGGGAGGGGCGTAAAGGAGAGTCCGGTAGGCTGTTGATGCCAGTGTTCTAGAGGGAGCAGACGCGCATGTGGAGTGCTTACTGATGGCATTCCAGCCACAGCAGACGGACTGCGAAGATGCGCGCTCAGACTTCGCGCTTGCTCTTAGACGTCATAATCGACATGGGCTCGCTGTAGCGGAAGTTTGCGCCCAACACACCGCACGCAAAAGTAACGTTTCCCTGCCCAGCCCAACGCGCCCTGAAACCAAAACCAAGCATGCATCCGCAGCGAATATCAACGTGGACCATGTGTGGCTGGCAGGCAGGCGAGCACCCCCGCGCAAGTTGGGACGGCTGTATCTGGCATAGCGGAAGATCGGCCTGGCGCGTTAGCCCTCGGGCTGGAGCCGTTGGTAGCGACATCATCGTGGTTCAGGGCCAGTAGTGCCGTCTGCATCATCTGCATACCGACGCTGCATTATTACCACATCCGCCGGGCGGGTCAGCAATACGCCCAGTCGCAATTTCCCACTGCGACCGACTTTCGCCCCCATAGCACCCTCTGCCTGCCCGCCACTGTTAGACTGAAGCTGCCCCACCACAGGCGACCGGGCATCCCTCGACATTTGACACATGCATCTTCCGCAGAGGTAGCCGCTGTCATAGCAAACACCATCCTTCCACATCCACCCTATTCAATGTCACACAATGGACTCGCCCGACCACGAGCATGCCTATTCAGGCGACCTTGGGGAACCTATGAGGCCACGACAACTCCCCTCGGACCTGCCCACTTCCCTCAATGACAGGCGACCTGTCACCATCATGAATGAGGAAACCGAGATCTACGACGCCTGGCAGGGTAAGTGTCGGATAGGGAAGGCGCAATGAACCACGAGGAACTGACGTCGCCTAGGGCAGTCGCAATTTCTCACCACCCCCATGCCCGCCCGCCCGCTCAGTTTCAACCTCTCGCTCGACGACCCCACGTTTGGCGACGAAGACATGCAGCAGCTCGAGGACAGCGATAGTCGCCTCGTGCAGATGCTGGCCCACCAAGCGCGCCTTAAGAACGACAATGCAGGCGACGAGGCCAAGGTTGTCGCCGACGACAAGTTGTCACACGAGGAAAAGAAAGAGGCTTTACAGGGGCTTTTTACACTGGCCGCTTCGAATGGCGAGCTGGAAAGAGTAAAGCGGCTGCTGGATGGGAAGACGCGGGAATACATCAACATCAACGGCGTCGACGCCGAAGGCACGCCGCCACTAGTCTACGCAAGCTGTTTTGGGCACGAGGACGTGGCAGCTACACTTCTCGAGCAGGGCGCAACTGTTGATATGCAGGACAAGAATCGCTGGACGCCGCTCATGTGGGCCATGACAAACCGGCACAAGGCCATCGTCAAACTTCTGCTCGACCACGGCGCATCGACTGATGTCAAGTCTTCTGGAGGAAGGACCGCCTTCGATTTCGTCGAGCCCAACACCGAGCTGTCCGACTATCTACACGAGAGCGGATACGCGATTGGCAACGTCGGTGTTGGCGACGACTTCTACAGCTCTGGATTCTCTCAGGACCGCTTTGAGCAAGAAATGCAGGAGAACGACTTGAAACGGCGCATGATGATGGAGAGTGCTTTCAATCTCGAGGTTGATATCGGCAACCTTGGCTTGGACGAACAGCCCGAGTCACCTGAAGAGCCAGAAGAAGAAGCGCAGGAGTTCATCTGGGACAGATGTCTCAACGACCAGATGTTTGTCTTCCAAGAAAGCGAGCTGGAACGTATACTGGACATTATCATCACAAACATGACGCCGCAGCGCTCTCCGTCGCAAAAGCCAGTTCCCGCAAACATACTCTTCCTGAGTGCCCGCTACGCACACTATCATGCGAACCCGGAACTTCTCGAGACCCTGCTGGTATCTGCCATGAACAAGATAAACGACGTTGTAGAAAAGCACCAGTGGGATATGACTGTGCTGGCCTTCTGGATGTCCAATGCGACACTGCTTTTACATTACCTCAAGAAAGACGGCGGGCTCACGAGTGCGACTACTGAGTTTCAACTGCAGATGGCAGAACTCATCAATGAGATTTTCATCTTGATCATCCGTGACGCTGAGCGAAGGATGGACAAGAACTTGGACCAGGCAATGCTCGACCATGAGCCCATGCCTGGCTTCGAAGACGTACAGTTCCAACACGAATGGAAAATATTTCGTTCCAAACCCAAGGCAAAGCCATTAGAACCCCTGGAGAAACGCTTCCGACCGCCATCTCCAAAGCGCAGAGCACAGCCATCGCCGCGAAACATCACTTCTCTCCTATCATCCACCCTGTTCGTCCTTGATCTGTACGATGTGCACTCTGTCATTGCTGCGCAGGTGCTATCGCAGCTCATTTACTGGCTTTCCGCCGAAGTCTTCAATCGAATAATGTCGAACCGGAAGTATCTTGCACGGACAAAAGCTATGCAAATACGCATGAACGTCTCGACGCTCGAAGACTGGGCTCGTTCCAACAACCGGCAACCCGAACATTACGAGAACGGCTCCATGACTTCTACCGGCGAGAACACCGCGGACGCTGCTAAACGGCATCTCGAGCCTCTGGTGCAACTTCTGCAATGGCTTCAATGCTTCTCTTCACTCGGAGAAGACCTAGAGTCGCTCGTGGGTACTCTACAACAGCTAACACGTCTGTCGCCCCAACAGCTACTACACACCGCGAAATATTACCGCCCCGAAGTGGGCGAGAAAGGCCTTCCGAAAAGCGCTTCCAAATACATTGTACATCTGCAAAAAGCTGCCGCTGATCGTAAAGCCGCACGCACAAAGTCGCCCAATCCGCCGCCAGCATCGGAATCAGTACCAACCACGCCTGTCAGGCCTAGTTCCGATAAACCTGTCGAACCATCGCCTGCGCCTTCGCGCATGTCGGAAGAAGACGAGAAGGACGAGCCACCGGACGAGTTGCTCTTAGACCCGTCGTACATGCTGCCATTTTCACTTCCAACGTCAACCGACATGCTCATCACCTACGGTGCCGGATTCGGAGGTGTTAACAAAGAACGAGAGCGGAAATACATTCCCACCGTACCCCCCGAGTTTATGGCCAAGTTGGACTTGAATGGAGGCAACAACAAGAATGGAAGCTCCTACTATTCTGAGACGCAGTGGAACGATCCGAGCTATGGGTGAAGATGAAGATCGGCAGTATTGAGAGCCCTGCTAATTGAGACTTTGATAGTCGCATCCACACTGCTTGGTTGAGACGAAGACCGGATTCTTTTAAGTTCCGTTCTACAACATCTCGTTGCTGCTGACCGTCGCGTTCTTTGTTGCATTGCCGCATATGACTTGGATACACACGTGGCACCTGGTTCGACAGACGGCCCAAAGAGGAATACTCTATCAATTACCCTACGGCACGCAAACCAGATCTGAGGATGCAGGCATACTGTTTCGGCTGCAACCGCAAGAACGATGCTGATTCCGTTGGGGGATGAAGGGTGCAACAGCACCCAAGTTGGATATTACCATAGTATCAGGGTATGCATAGATCTGTTTACCATTACTTCAATCTTTTGTGTCAACTACGGACACATCAATTTTTCCCTATCGTGCGTCCCGCCGGGCCAACAACGCGCTTACTGTAGCATCGGCCCATCTCACAGCGAGAGGAGTCAAACACTTTACAAACAATACATGGAATGACTGTCGATAATGAGAGTCTTATGTAAGGTAGCTATCTAGTTATCGGTATCACTCCGTGATCGGCCCGTCAATATCCATCGAGTCGGCGGAGGCATCGGCGGATTCCGATAGCAGCAGCAGCTGTTGGCACGCAGGGTCTAGCTACCCCACCACTCCACCACCCCGCCATAACTTCTTGGTAGTCAGCCAAATCCCAAAACAAACTTCCTACTTTTCTCTCTCTTCAGCGTACTGCATTTATCTTCTTATTCTTCTTGCATATCATACTCTCAAAATGGAGATTCGCACCATTTCACCAGAAGACGTCAAAAGCGTAGCCACAAACACTGCGCAATCGATACCAATTGATGAGATCGATAGTACTTTCAAGTCCCAGTACACTGGTGAGAAGCCCATAACCCTCGCATTTCGACAGAAGATCTAACAAGCATTGAGATCTCATATCTGCACCACTTGGTTCCAAAGTCCTCTCTTTTAGTGATGAATACTTCGCTGCAGCCGAGAATCTCATAACGCCGACTCCAGCAGTCCGTAAACCTGGTGTCTTCGTACATACGGGAGCTTGGTATGACGGTTGGGAAACCCGACGTCACAACACCGAACCCGCCGACTGGGTGGTACTGAGACTGGGTACCGCCAGCGGAAAAGTAGCAGGTGTAGAAATCGACACGGCACACTTCAACGGAAACCATGCACCAGAAATTGCCGTCGAGGGTGCTTTTATCACGGACGAGAAAGAGGAAGAAGAGGTGAAGAAGCTAAGCTACCAGGGTTGGGAGACAATTCTGTCAAAGCAGGAGTGTGGACCTAGCCAACGGCACGGATGGAAGCTGGCAAACATCACGGAAAAGGCGTACACCCACGTTCGGCTCCTCATGTACCCCGACGGTGGCATTGCGCGTTTCCGCCTCTACGGTGTCGCCGTGCCCGTGTTCCCCCAATCCGCAGATGCCATCTTCGAGCTCTCAGCAACAGTCATGGGAGGCGTCGCAACATCATGCTCAGACCAACATTTCGGCACAAAAGACAATCTCCTCCTCCCAGGTCGCGGAAAAGACATGGGCGACGGCTGGGAAACGAAGCGCACGCGTGGCGAACACGTCGACTGGACGATTGTCAGGCTGGGCGCAAAGGGCGAGATCGACCACGTTGTTGTCGACACTGCGCACTTTAGAGGCAACTTCCCGCAAAAGGTGCAGGTCTTTGCTGGAAGCTTTGAGAAGGATCCGGCTCATGATGACAAGGAGTGGTTTGAGGTTCTGGAGCCGCAAAAGACGGGTCCGGATAAGGAGCATGAGTATAAGGCTGAGTTGAAGGAGGTGGCTGGCAGGGGCTACACCCATGCGAAGTTGGTGATTATCCCGGATGGAGGTGTGAAGCGGTTCCGAGTTTTCGGAAAGAGGGTGTAAGGGTCCAGATAGTAGGACTGTGGCTAGATGAATCAAGATCAAATAAACTCATCCAGGCTATTTGAGAGCGTTTCTGTGTAGTTGACACAGTAAAGCCGGCATTGCTTTGAACTGCAAACATCTAGGTACCGCGGTCCCTCTCGGCCTTGAATACTCAACAATGTGTTTACCAATGCAACTTTCCTACGACTGTCGTATGATACTGACGCCACTGCGTGCCATTGAAGGTTCGATGATGACCGATGACCGAGGTTACTTAAGTAGGTTTGACATGTCTTGGCGCCTTGGTAAGGCGTACACGTGGGTCAGGCGCATCTCCAACCGCAACCACATCACCTTCCAAGACCACCGTCGCTTCCATCTCTCGATATTCACGAATCGATTGCCCAGTATGGAGGAAGAGTATGCTTTCAATATGGAGAAGGTGTCGCCGATATGGATCATCACGGCACTTTGTGTAGTGCCTTTCGGCATGTATCAACTTCTCAATCTTCTTAGTCCGTTGATGCAGCGGTTGACGGCTATGAAGATCTCAGCGGTATGTTGGATGATTATAAGATGTTTGAGATCGTGTGCTGATGACAGCACGGCTAGATATACATCTACCCCATCAAGTCGCTACGGGCCGTCAAGGTCACCGAAGCCGTTGCCACCGCTCATGGTTTCAAGCACGACCGTACGCTTCCCACGTCCTTTTTACACTGGCACGATGTTAACATCACCAAGGCTCCTTCATGCTACTCCAAAAAACCGAAGATGGCTATAAAAACATGGCGGTAGCCAAATACCCCGAAATGACGCAATTCCTCCAAGAAATGTCCAACGACACTATCACCGTCAAGTACATCGCCTATGGCGACTCATCAAAAGCGAAATCCATCCAGATCCCGCTAGAACCCGATACAGAAAATCTCTCACCCATCAACATCGACATGCACTCCAGCCCCACGTCCGCCTTCCTAATGCCCCAAAATTACAACGACTGGTTCACATCCTGTTTCGGCTACCCAGTCATCTTCGTCTACTTAGGAGCCAACCGACGCACCGTCCAATTCCAAGACATGCAACCCACTGAACCCTCGCCACTAACCCGTTTCCTCTCCAAATACGTCCCGTTTACTACTTCGTACGTCGAGAAAGCAATGGGTCTGCATAAGCCCTCAGCAGAAGAATCCTGGAAGATCACTTTCGCAGACTGCGCTCCGTATCTCTTCTGCTCGCAAACGAGTCTCGATGATGTTACCTCCAGACTGCCAGAGGGAATGAGCATGGATATCGAAAAGTTCCGTCCTAATATCGTGGTGGAGGGCGCGTATGAACCGTACGAAGAAGATTATTGGGGTAAAGTTACGGTAAAAGGGGGAACGGAGATCCTTCTTCCGCATAACTGTGTAAGATGCAAGAGTATCAATATTGACTACAAGACGGGGAAACCGGGGGAGGGACCGAGTGGAGAGGTGCTGAAAAGATTGCAGAAGGATCGCAGGATTGATGTGGGAGCGAAGTGGAGTCCGGTGTTTGGACGATACGGGTTTTGGGGGAAGGGCAGGGAGGAGGTGTGGAGGGTGGGGGATCGGGTTAATGTTGCCAAGGTTAATGACGGGCCGACGGTTTGGAGTAAGTTATTGGATGAGAGATTTGATATAAGGATGTGGAAACTGACTGTGCACAGGTTGGCCTGGTGTCGGATAGAATTGGGAAAGTCTGCTCATAGCGGGTGTACTAACGAAACGTTACGTTAACGATACGTTTGCTTTACTGATGATAAAGTCCTGATACCGAAAAAAGAACTCAGGCGCATATCCTTCCTACGATGCCGTGTGGTTCCGCGCGCTTGTAACTCCGCCCCATGCAATGTTTCTAGCCTCTCGCTTCTTCTCCTCATCCCTTTCAACCTTATCCCATCTACGTTCTCTTTCATTCATATCCACCGTTGTAAGATCGAGCTCGTTACCACTATACATCCAAGGGTGGAAGAATTCATTAGTATTCCAGAGATAAAGGACAGGAATATACTGGTGGACTACCGGACACTGTTAGAAAAACGTCGACCGCGAAACTTTGATCGAGAGGAAAACTTACACACTATACCCGTCTCCTTCATAAGCTCGCGTGACGCCATTCTAGCGGCATTTCCGGGGCAGCAGTGATACAAACTCACTGTCGCTAGATTGGGAAATAGCGTTGTCTTTGCCCTGGCTACATGCTTCACCCACCTTTCTGCCTCCCTACCGAGACAGTCGGTCAAGATAAGCCGTTCGAGCTTGGACGGCACGACTTCTTTGTAGTACGCATATACAACATTGTCACTCGGCAGCACAAGCGTGCGCAACGCGGGGAAGTACTTCGGGATACCATGCACAGAGCCTCGATAATCGGACCGGCTGGAAGGCGAGGTGCGGAAGTCGTTGGGTAATTCAAGGACCGTAAGTTTGTGGCTGAAGAGAGGGAGGAGAGGGCCTAGATCGGGGGTGTAGGCTGGAAAGAGGCTGCTATGGTAGAGCAGGGGTTGGAGGAAGGGAAAGTTGTACAGTATCGAGCCCCCGAGATACAGTTCCTGTAGATTGGGTAGCATGGTCAGCACGAGACTGAGGAGGATGCTAGGCCCGTCGTATTCGTTTCCGGCATGGAGGGATTCGGTAAAGTGTTGTTTCGTCAGAGGATCGATGTCTAATGTGCTGATATGGCTGATGGCTTTCGATAATAGCTCCGAGTCGAGTGCTGGAATAGGGTTCGGTCCTATGCACATCCCACGGATTTCCGTTTCGATGGTCAAGCTGCGGATCTTGTATCGCAGGTCTGGGTACTGGAAGAGTGAAGCGAGAAATTGGTCGACCTTGCTTGAGTACAGTATTGGTGCGCAGAAGAGAACCTCTCGGACAAGTGGTGCCAGTTGTTTGCACGTCGAGAGCGCATTGAGTAAGTCGGCTTGCGGCTTAGGGTACTTGACACTTTTGGGGAGGTAGTGCAAAATCTGGAGAAGGACCTCGTCTGGGAGTTGGCTTGCCATGCTAGAGGATAATGTTTCCTAGGAACGCGTATCGAATGAGAGTTCCTAGTCGTTATGGAGAGTGGAAGAATAGAGGAACGATGCTGTTTTGGTAGATGCGAAGTAAGTGATTGAACTCGTTATACCCCAATGCTAAAACGCTGTAGAGTAGCGAACGTTGAGAACCATGGTTGAGACACATTGAAACCAAGGCTTACGATCAACATGTGATGCGCAGCCCAGACTGTTGCATTGTAGATAGGCTCTATCAACTCATTAAATTCATGACAAAGCGTGATTTGGCGCACAGTGCACGTTCGTTAAAGCGTATGTTACTAGAGGTGGCCAGGACTCGTGGGGCGTACGTTGTATTAAATTCTGACAAGTAGATAGTTCACAAAGTAACGTATACTTCTACCTCGAGAAATTCCTTCATATGATGCGACATAAACGGTAGCTACCCCTATCAATACTGTCAAATGCACTGGGAAGATACCATCTTTTACTCAAGCACCAACCTTTCGACACCAGAAGACCACAACTTGTAATAACATCTTTCATTACGTTCTCTTCCCACTATCAACAATGTGTGATATGATGATATAGATTTGACAATAGTAATAACGCAAACAAATTGCCTGTTCCCAGCCTTTGACAAACGCCATGCTCTTGCGCGCATGTCCTTCTAATGTAATGACGAATATCCCAACCCAGAAAACGAAGAGGCCATGAACAGCCAACTTCGACTGAAAGTGCGTACCAATGTTTGTTCTGCCCATATGTTTTGTAAAGGGCACCTTTTGTTCGAACGCCGTGGCAATGTGGTAGCGATAAGGATAGAGACGCGGTCGTGAAACGGAAGCCGTAACTGTATGTACAGATGTTCAGAGAGGGCATGTTCACCATGTTTCCTGCGTGTTCGTTAGTATGTGCAAGGAAGGCACGATTGGAGAGTGTACTTACGGCAATGTACTGTCCGTCCTCCTTCTTCCTGGCCCAGAACTCCTTCGCTTGCGCTTCGCTCAGGCGGCCCTTTTGCATCGCAACATCGATCAGGGACTCTTCGACACCTTCGCCCATGCCCTTACTAGAGCCACAGACAAAGATACGTCCGTCAAGAGCATTTATGACGAACCAGACAATATCAGCCTGTACTCGCACCTCGTCTTGGACGTATTTGACCTCGTTGGAGCCTCCCACCTTAACCTTCCGGCTCTGGACGACCTTTTTGATTTCGCGTTCATGGTCGCCTAGTTCACCGGAGTAGAGCTCATCGAGCATAGAGTCTCGGACACCCTGGATGAGCCAGATCTTGTTGGCGCAGTTGGCGTTCTTGAGGCGGTTCAGGATGAAACCACGGAAAGGAGCCATGCCAACTCCCGCTCCGATGAGCACCATGGGGCCTTCACCACCAAATTGCTTTGACAGAGGGTTCGCCATGAGTCCGCGGAACATGGGGATGCGCAGATCGAGAATGCTGCGGGGATCGACACCTTCATTCTCGGCTGTGATAAAAGCGTGTGCCATGCGCTCCATGAAGCCACTGCCCACACCAGTACGTGTAGCACCCTCAGCATGCCAATCGGGTGTTTCGTGAATTGTGACGGCCATCTCGATGAGGCGGCGAGTACCGGGTAGGCCGGGGCGCGCCGACGAGATGTGAGGATCGTTCGAGAGGGAGTAGAATCGAGGCATCAGCTGGGTGAGGACAGAGAGGAGGTGCGGTAGCGGCGGCTTCGACGAAGGGAATGCGCTGAGCATCTGTGAGACTGTGAAGTGAGAAGTAGTACGGAGATCGCAGAAGGCTGCTTGTCCTTGGGCTGAGCAGAGGTATGTCAGGATCTTCTTCTCGTTGGGGGCTTCGGCATACTCGGCGAGCACGCGAAGGAGGTTCTTGGTGGGCGGGTGCGACTGGATGTCGGCACACCAGGTCAGCAGTTCGCGTCTGGTTGTGACAAGTTCGCGCGCTTGGTCTTCGCCCCAGATGGTCGGCCATCTTCCAGTCTGCGTCTTGATTGTGACTGGCTTGTCGCGGACAAACTTGGGGATGCAGAGGAGATCGAACAGCTCATCGACCATTTCCTGCGAGTTGGGAGGGCAGATGCCAACGGCACCACCAACCTTGAAGTCGACGCCTCCCTCGTCGGGGTAGTCGGTAACGTCAATGTCGAAGTGGATGGTTCTCTTCTCAGCGCCCGGCTTGGTCAACTCGCGTGCGTGGTAGAGCGGCGCCGAGTAGACCTCGTAGGGCGGGTGTGGCTGAACGTACTTGGGCGGCGTCTTGTGCACCTGCGAGACGTACTTGGTGTCCTTAGACGGCAGAGGCTCGAAGGACATGTTGGCGAGAGGGAGCGGAATTGTGTCGGTGAGCTCGCTGTCGAGGGCGAGCGGGCCCAGCTGGAGATTGAGGCTCCGGAAGGCGTGGTTGTCGGGAACGACGACGGGTATGAAGTTGGGCGACGATGCGTCCGGGGCCAGTGTCTTGAGCAGACAGCATCCTCCACCGCAGCACTGGCTGATGAGCTTGGTGGCCGTCTCACCCTCGCCCAGTATCCGTCTGATGTCGTTTGGGTTGTCCGAAATGAGCGTGGTAGATGCGCGGCGAGGACGCGTCTGCCCAGAGAAATTGACAGCCGAGGTAGGCAGTTCCTGTAGTTTATCGACTACTTCATCAACACCCTGATCGGGCTCCGTCATTGGCGTCATTGGCGCCTCAGACTCATCGCTGCTGGTGGTCCATAGTGTGGACTCGCCTGAAGATTTGGGGGAGGTCTGCTCCGGCTGCGACTGTGCCGGCGAGGGCCGGAGTGAGAGCTGTGGGATATCCTTTGGCTCGGCAGGAATTGGGTCGTCAGGGTGTGAAGTCGCCGTGGTAGGGATGGGGCTGGGCATGGTGGCTGTCGAGGTTGCCATGTGCCTGCGTGGAGTGAGGTGAAGGAGCGATGGGCGTGCTGCCGGGGACGCGACAAAGGGGACTGCTAGCGCAAACCATGATTAGCAAGAGCTGACTTGGTATGGTCATGGGGAATTCAATGCAACAGCAAGGCGCGGTGCGGGTGTGCATGGCGCACTTGCTTGTTGAACCGCGGACGACGGAGATGTGCGACCGCAGAGCATGTGGGGGATGGTGGTGGTTATCTGATGCTTTGATGCAACCGAATTTCTTATCAGATCGTGGCATCACTCACCTCGACTGGCTGGCAAACGAACACGACCGAGTGGCAGCCGCGTGCGAATTCCCGAGAATGGTGACACGATGGATAGTGACTGTGAATAAATTCGTATTGGGCGGATTCTAGCCGTGGCAGAGGGTGTGGGCATGAGGTGAGGCCTGGTGGTGATGGACAAATGTTCGACAGAGGCCGCGCCCGGACGCTTTTCCTACTGCC
>Ga0265780_10001313_pt1 | contig 35409 bp, 16 predicted proteins | sample P1T30metagenome_FD_192432 | JGI IMG/M metagenome (GOLD analysis project Ga0265780, IMG submission 192432) | Plant litter microbial communities from East Loma Ridge, Irvine, California - P1 T30 | ecosystem: Environmental > Terrestrial > Plant litter > Unclassified | place: USA: California...
CACCCCGCAGCCTACCAAAATAAGCCCGGCCCGCGTGGTGCAGGAAGTGCAGCTGGATTTAGCCCCGCTCATCGCCCAAAGTAGGGCGCAGGTTCACGTCACTGTACCTGAGAGTATTACGCTGCTTTTCTCGGAGAAAAACCTGCGCTCGGTGGTGTACAACCTGCTCAGCAATGCCATAAAGTACCAGCACCCCGAGCGGGCACCCGTGGTGCACGTGGGCTACCAGCCGCACGGCGCCTACCAGGTGCTCACGGTGCGCGATAATGGCCTGGGCATGGATTTGGCGCGGGACCGGGAAAAACTGTTTGCTATGTTCCAGCGCCTGCATACGCACGTCGAGGGCACGGGCATTGGCCTGTACATGGTCAAGAAAATAGTTGACAACGCGGGCGGGCGCATCGAGGTGCAGAGCGAGCCGGGCCTCGGCTCTACGTTCACTATCTACTTTGCGCGCCACTAAGCCGTTGGCCGAAAGCTGATTAGCGCCAGCTCACGGCCAGCGGCGAGGCCAGGCGCTGCGCAAACTCGCCCAGGTAAGCATCCCACGCGGCCGCCGTGGCGAATTGCCCGCTTTTTTGCCAGCCAAAACCAGCGTAAAAAACGACCTTGTTCTGCTGAGGTTTAGTCACCATATACAGCTGGTTGTCGTCTTTTTGGGCGCTGCGATAGTCTTGGTAGTCAGTGAGGTAGCTCGGGGCCATCACTACGCCGGTGCCCAGGTTTGAGTCGTCGATTTTCTCCCAGTACCGAAACCAGCCCGCTTGGCGGTTGGCTTGCACCTCGCCCTTGGCCTCGTGCAGCGTCAGGCCGATGGTGCAGTTGGGCAGGGGCTGGTCGGCGCTGAGGTGCTCCTCGTAGCGCGTCATGTTCGAGCCCAGGTCGAGGCTGATGGTTTTCTTCTCCGTCACGCGGCGGCCATTGGCATCCCAGGGCGCGTAGGTTAGCTCAAATACCGTGCGGATGGGGCCGGTAGCCAGCACCTTATAGCTACTGAAATTGCGCGAGTAATAGAGCTTGCTGCCGTCGAGTACGCCGGTGCCGCCCACGCCGCGGCTGCTGCCCACGTGGTAGGGGTCGTAGCCCTCGCCGATATCGGTGTGGTAGGCGAAGGGCTTCACGTTGACGTGGCGGCCATACCACTTGTCGATAATGGGATACGAAACGCGCTTGAGCCAGCAGTCCATGCCGCTGCTGAGGGTGCCGTTGGGGTCTTTTTTGTCGTAGAGCTGCTCGGCGTTGGGGCCATAGGTACGAAAAGCCACGCGGTCGTTTTCCCAGGCAAAATCGTCGGTGCGCTCGGGCACAAAGCGGGCAAACGTAGTAAGCGCGCTGGCTGGCACCGGCTCGGTACCCGCCGCCACGCTGAACGTCTGGGTGCCATTGGCCGGCACGTCGGTCTGAAACAGCAGCTCGTCGGGCTTGCCATCGGCGTTAGTATCCACCAATTGGCTCACCAGCACCTTCTTACTGGCATCGCGCACGCGCAGGCTGGCCGCGCTGAGGTTGCGTACGGCCACCGGCAACTGCGCCAGCGGCAGGCTGATGGTTTCGGCGCGCCGCGCTATGTTCAGCTTGTTGCGCACCGTGATGGTGGCCGTGGGGGCCGGGGCGGCACCCAGCGCCAATGCTGCCAAGGGCAGCGCAAAGAGGAAAGGCTTCATGGAATAAGAGGCTAGTATCGTGGACCCTGCGGGTCCGCACGTGAGTAGTATAGGCCGTTTAACTCGCGGACCCGCAGGGTCCACAGTACCGCCTATTGGGGAAGCTTGGCGAGCTCTTTTTTGGTGATGCGCAGCACCGTGCCGTGGCGCGTGCCCTTGGGAAACGCTACCTGGTCCGAAATGTCGGTCCAGTGCTCCAAGTCGGTCGAGGTCACGGCGCCGTATTTGTGCTCGGTATATTTGTCGAAGTACACCAACCACTTATCGCCCAGCTGAATGGCCGTTGGTCCCTCGGCCCAGTATTTGCCCGTGATGGGGGCCGAAGGCGCGCCGTACGGCCCGGCCGCCTGGTCGGCAAAGGCTACGCGCAGGTTTTTCTGGGCCGGCTCGCGGGTTTCGTCTTTCAGAATCATCACGAAGCGCTTGCCAGCGGGCTGCACCGTGGCGTCGATAACGTTAAAATCCTTGTCATACAGCAATTTGGCGGGCGTGTAGGTCTTGAAATCTGTGGTCGCGACGTAGTAGATACGGTGGTTGTTGCCACCGTCTGCCGTGGTTTCGCCCGCCGAAAAGCGGCCCGGAATCGTGGTGGCCCAGTAAATCAGGTACTGCTTCTGCTGCGCGTCGTAGGTGATTTCCGGGGCCCAGCAGTTTTTAGCGGTGGGCTCCTGCTTCATCACCGGCAGGTACTGCTGCGGGCTCCAGTGCACCAAGTCTTTAGAGCTGGCGTAGCCGATGCCGCGGTCGTGCCAGCTCGTCGTCCAAACCATGTGAAACAGCCCATCTTTACCCCGAATAATGCAAGGGTCGCGCATGAGCTTATCCTTGCTCACGGTGGGCGTCAGCAGCGATTTATCGCCATTTAGGGCCTGCCATTGTAGGCCATCGGGACTGCTGGCCAGGTGCAGGCCATCCTCGCCGTTGCCTTTGAAATAGGCAAACAGCAGCACCTCATCCTTTTTGAGCGGCTTTTGGGCGTGGCCGGTCAAGGAGATGAGCAAGAGGATAGTGGCGTAGAATAAGCGGGTTTGGGACATATGAGGTTAGCAAATAGGTACGCTTGTCATTGCGAGCGCAGCGAAGCAATCTTTCCTTTTCGATAGGGCACGAATGCGGACGTAAGCGAGGCGTGAAGGAAAGATTGCTGCGCTACGCTCGCAATGACAAGCGTACCAACTCACCACTTCACTACCTCACCTATAGCGCATGGTCGAGCTTCACATCCTGGCCCGACCAGATGCGCTTGGCGGTCCAGTCCTGGGCGGGGTCGGCCCAAAAGGCGTGGCTGGCGGGTAAGCCCAGCGGCAAAAAAGCAGTGGTGCAGAGGTAGAGGCTACCCGTCGAAATATATCCCTCGCCGATGCCCGGCTGGTGGCCGCAGAGCCCGATTTGCAGCCAGCCCTGCGCATCGAAAGTGCCTTTTGGCTCCATCGTGCGCCGGATGACGGCCGTGAGGGCGTTGCGCACCTGCCCGGCGGGCAGCTCTTCGGGCAGCAACCCCTGCAACGCGCACTGCGCCAGGTGCTGAAAAGCCCCGCACCGGTACGCCAGCGAGCGCCCAAAAGCCGCAAATGAGCCATCGGGGCCGATGAGGCGCTCCTGCACGGCGGCGTAGCGGCGGGCGCGGGTGCGCAGCGTTTGTAGCAACTCTTTGCGCTCTTTGCCGGCCGCTACCAGCGTGCCTACCATATCGAGCAGCATGGGCTGAATGACGTAGCTATTGTAGTAATCCCAGTGAAAATCAGGGCCATCGCCGTAGGTGCCGTCGCCCTTGTACCAGGTCTGGTGCTCCCGAATGGCGTAGTCCATCCGCATGGGGTCGCCCTGGCCGGTAAACTTGAGCAGCGCCGCCTCAATGATGCCGCTGAATAGCAGCCAGTTGCTGTACACGGGCTTGATAACCCGGGTGCTTTGCAGCGCCGCTACCAGCTGCGTTTGGGTGGCGGCGGGCAGCTTGTCCCAAAGCTGCGTAGGGGCGCGCAGCAGCGCGTGGGCCAAAAAGGCGGTATCCACGACTGGTTGTCCACCTTTACTAAAATTCAAAAAATCAGCATCTTGTGGATTGACAGCGTGGGCTATGGCCTGCCGGGCCTGCTCGGCGGCCTGCTGCTGGCGGGCCGCTTCATCGGCGGGTACGTCCTTGAGCTCTAGCCAAGGGGCTAGGCCGGCGAGAGTGCGACCCAGCGCCTCAAGGTGGGTCACGTTGCGACGCTCTTCCTGCTGTCCCGCTGCGGATTCGACAGGTAGCGTGGCTTTGAGGCGGCCAGCGGCGGCCGCCGCCAATACCGGGCCGGCCACGCGCAGCAGCGTACCAAGCCAGTAGGCGCGGTCGTTGGCGGGGCGCTTGTCGGCCGGCGGAGTGGTTGCTAGCGTGGAGGCGCTAGCGTGGCCTAGGTGCGGCAGGGCCAGCGCCGACAGCCCGGTGGCCGCTTGGCCCAGAAAAAAACGACGTTTCATGTGGGCTTATTTCTTGAGCTTGATAACCTCAGAGCCGGCCAGCAGGTAGGCCCCGGTGCCGTACACCTCCCAGCTGTCGGCCGAAAAGTCTCGGCGCGGGTCGGCCCCGATGGGCTGCACCCAGCCCACGCGGCCCTCGGCCGATACGCAGTTGTCGAGCGCCGCCCAGGCGTTGCGCACCACCGGCAGGTAGGTTTTCTTATCCAAAATGCCCTGATTTAGGCCCCAGGCCAGGGCGTAGCAATCGAAGCCCGAGCCCGACGCCTCGCCGCCGGGGTAGGCGGCCGGGTCGAGCAGGCTGGAGCGCCACAGCCCGTCGGGCTGCTGCAACTGAATGAGCCGGGCGCTCATTTCCTTGAACAAGCTCACGTAAAACGGCCGCGTGGGGTGGTTTTGGGGCAGCTCTTGCAGCACTTGTACCAGGCCGCCCATCACCCAGCCGTTGCCCCGGCTCCAGAAAATGGGCTGGCCATTGCTTTCTTTTTTGCCTTCGCCGGCGGCGTTCCAGAGGTACGAGGCATCGCGCGAAAACAGGTGCTGCTGGTGGTTAAAGAGGCGCTTGTACGTCTGCCGGTACAGCGTGTCGCTGAAGAGTAAGTAGTTGGGCTGCTTCTCAATAGCGGCTACCTTGGCTAGCACGGGCGGACCCATAAATAGGGCGTCGCACCACCACCAGGTAATGCCGTTTTTCTCGACTTCGCGGCCGGGTACGGTGCGCAGCTTTTCTACCACGGCCAGCGTGGGCTCCAGCATGCGACGGTCTTTTTTGAGGCAGTAGAGGTTGAGATAAGTCTGGCAGATGGCGATGTCGTCGGCGTGGTCGTAGCGCTTGGCCGGCTGCCAGTGGGTGCGCTCGCCCATGGCCATGAGCGAGTCCAGAATGAGCGGCGATTTAGTGGTTTGGTAGGCCGCAAACACGCCCGAGTAAAACGCGCCATTAGTCCAGTCCGTGACCTCGTGGCGGGGGTGGGCCAGCTGCCACTGGGTGGCTTTCAGGAGCTGGGCCTTGATGTAGGCGGGCTTAAACTTGTTGGCGTCAGGGGTTTGGGCGGCGGCGGGGCGGGCCAGCGACGCAGCCAGCAAGAGGCTGCCGAGCAGCCAGGCTTTCCGAAAAGGGCGGAGCATACCAGATTACGGGGTGGGAAAATGCGGGAGCAATGGCGCAAGCTACGCACTAGCGCGCCTTGCCATTGCCCCGCAATACTACTCGCTGGCTGGCGGCTAGGGTGGGGGTATTTTGGGAGATTGGCAGGGGTGTTTTGAATAGCGAGGTAGCAGTAATCAGGTAAATACTTGCCTTTTAAAGCCGTAGCCAGTACGCATTACTTGCCTTCCTTTGCCAGCCGCAACGCCGTTTCCAAAATCAAATCCTGCCCGTTGCGCACAGATTCCAGCGTGGGCTCCACCAGCACGTCGGGCAGGATGCCAATGGCGTGGTGGCGGCTGCCATCGGCATTTTTTGCTATCTGGCCACTGTAGCCGATGCTCAGGCCGCCTTGCAGCGCCAGCTGAGTGCGGCCACCATTGGCACCCGAGGTGGGGCGGCCCACTAGGGTGCCCAGGTGCAGGCCCCGTATCATCGCCAGGAAGGTTTCCGGGTAGCTTTGAGTCATGGCATCGGTCAAAAAGTACATGCGGCCGGGCAGGTGCTGCGGGCCGGGCGCGTAGTGGCCCATATTTGGCCCGAGGCGCATATCCTCCTGGTCGGGCCGCAGCATATTTAGCTCATAGAAGAAGCCTAGGTCGGAGGGCTTGGTTAGCAGCAGCGGCACCAGGGAGAATAAGCCTTCCGCAGGGTAGTTGCGGATGTCGAACACCACCGCTTTGGCCTGGCTTAGTGTTTGATATTCAGTGGGACTAAGCTTTCCCTTAAACGTAGCCAGGTTGTAGTAATAGACGCCCGGTGCCAGCCAGCCGTTGGCCTGGGCGGGCGGAGACAGCATGCCGCTATTTTGCTTGCGCGGCAAGGTGACGGTGCGCAGGCTGTCGCCCCGGCGCAGCCGCAGCGCGGCGGGCAGGTTTTTGGGCGTACTAGCCAGCGACCAAAATGCCTGGTATTCCTTGCCCTGGGGTGAGCCGGACACGAAACGCGCCCGCTCGGCCAGCACCTGCTCGGCGGGCACCCCGTCGATGGCTTCCACTACGTCGCCGCGCCGCACTTGCGGGGTTTCTTTGGGAAATGGCACGTGCGCTACCACTACCTGGCCCGCCGCCCGCCCAAAGCGCAGCGGTACCCCGTAGTTGCGTGGCTCCTCAAATGAGGTAGTTACCCAGGCGTGCCCGTCGTTGAGGGCGGCCAGCATCAGCCGCAGGGTGCGCACAAACCCCACGGTGGTATTGTCGGCGTAGGCCCGGCGCAGCGTCTGGTGCAGCAGCGTATCGGGGGGCACGCTGGCGCTGCCCCAGTAGGCGTAGCCGTGGCGCAGCGCGTTCCAGCTCTCCACCACGTCAGCCAGCCGCACTTCGGGCAGCCCAAGCGTGCGCTCGCCCTGGTAGCGTGCCCACTCGGCCGGGTATTTCGCCCGGTCGGCCGGCCGCACGTGCAGCTGGTTGAGCCTCAGCGAGTCGCCGATTGGGTAGGTGTGCGCTTGGTCGGCGGCCAGCGCCAGCGGAATGAGGCAGCTAATGCCCGGTACCACTTCGCGGGCCACGTAGTCGCCGAGCTGCGATTGCTCTTTAAAAAGCGGCTCGGTCAGCAGGTCGGGCGAGGAAAAAGCTACTTCAATGGCCTGCTTTTCGGCCGGGTCGCCAGCTTCGCTTGACTCCAGTGGCAGCCGCACTTTTTTGCCCTTTATGATGACTACCACATGCACGTTCAGGCTATCGTCGAAGCCGGGCGGCAAGCTGAGCGATACAGCCAGCCGCCGGGCCGCCGAGTCGATTTTGCCGCTAAACAGGTAGCGCTTGCCGGCGGTGGTCAGCGTCTGGTTGGTTTGGCGCTGGGTGGCGCGGCGGTTTTCGAGGCCGCCCAGCGTTTGGCGGTGGGTAATGGCGAAGGTGGCGGTGGGGCTGTTTTTGCCGCGCCGCCAGCTCACCTCTATCTCGTAGGGCAGGCCTGCGAATTTGCTGACATCCGCGTTGCTGGCGAGCGATATGACATTGGCCGTAGTGCCGGGTCGGTTCAGCCGGGTGCTGTGGTAGGCTTTGCCTTCGCCGGTATAAATGCCCTGGTGCTGCCACGAAACCACCTTCGTAGCCCGCGCCGCCGCGGGCGGCTGCAACGCGGCCAATTCAAATTTTACCGGCTGGCTGGTCGGAAATATCCGGATGGTCGGCCCCAGCGGCTGAAACAGGGCATTCAGCTCCCGCACCAGCTCAGCATCGTCCCGCACGGCCAGCATTTGGCGGCTGCCCTTGGTGGCCAGCATCGGCCAGGAGATGGTCTGGGCTTCGTCCGACGGGTGGAAATACCGCACGTACCCAAATATGCGGGCAAAAGCTACCAGGTTTTTCTCCTGCTGCTTGGTGAGGCGCTGCTGCGCGTGGGCCCGCGGCGCAAAAGGTAAATAGCTAAGCAGCAGCAGTAGTGCCCAAAATCTATTCATGATAAAATACGCTCTTTAAAGCAGGCAAAAGGTGGATTATAACAGGCAGCTGGCTTGCGTTATTTGCTTTCCTTGGCCAGCCGTAGCGCCGTTTCCAGTGTCAAGTCCTGCCCCTTGCGCACGGATTCCAGCGTAGGCTCCACCAGCACGTCGGGTTGGATGCCGATGGCGTGGTGGCGGCTGCCGTCGGCGTTCAGCACGTAGAGGCCGCTGTAGCTGATTGAGAAGCCGCCCGACAATGTGTAGTTGTTGATGTTGCCATTGGCCCCCGACGTGGGCCGGCCCACCAGCGTGCCGAGTTGGTAGGCACGTATCAGGGCTAAGAAGGTTTCTGGATAGCTTTGGGTGTTGGCATCGGTGAGGAAGAACATTTTGGCGAACAGGTGGCGCGGGCCAGGCGCGTCGCGGCTTACTTCGGGCGCGAGGCGCAAGCCTTCCTGGTCAGGCCGGAGCATGTTCAGGTTGTAGAGTATAGTGGTTTCCGCCGGCGCTTTCAACAACATCCCAACTAAGTCAAACAGCCCTTCACCGGGGTAACCGCGGATATCGAAGATGATGGCTTTGGCCCGCGCCAGCGTGTCATAATGGGCTTGTGCGCTAAACGGCTTATGGTAGGTGGCCAAATCAACGTAGTAGATACCAGGGGCTAGCCATTGGTCAGGGCGCTGCGCAGTAGTTAAGTTGCCGACTCGGCTGATTTCGGGGATAAACGTTCGGGGTAGGCGCAGGTGCCAGGTCGTGCGGCCCCGGCGTAGCTTCAGGTCGAGCGGCTGCGCGGCGGGGCCGCTCAACAGTTGCAACAAAGCCTGAAACTCCTTTAACTGGAGCGAGCCTGACACGAGGCTGGCCCGCTCCCGCAACACTTTTCGGGCCGGCACGCCATCAATGCGCAGAACAATGTCGCCGGGCTGTACCTGCTTGGTTAGGTCGGCAGTCAGCGCCCGCAGCACCACGACCTGGTTTTTGACCTTTCCTAGTAGCAGCGGTACGTCTCGGTCGGGCAACGGCTTACCTGGGGCAACGAAACCGTGCCCATCGTTGAGCGGGGCCATCATCACCCGCAGGGTGTGGTCAAAACCCACGTAGGTGCTGTCTTGGTAGGCTAGCCGCAAGGCGCGGTGCAGCAGGTCATCGGGGGTGGCCGAGGCGCTCGACCAATAGGCGTAGCCGTGGCGCAGGCAGTTCCAGGCATTCACGATGTTCGACACCCGCACCTCAGGCAGCGTCAGCTGGTCGGGGCGCTCATACTGGCTCCACTCGGCGGGGTACTTTGTGTAATCAGCTAGTTGCACATGCAGCTGGCGCAGCCGCAGCGAGTCGCCCACCGGGTAGGTGTGGGCCGCGTCGCCGGCTAGCGCCAGCGGCACGATGCAGCTGATGCCGGGTGCTAGTTCCTTGCTAACATGGTCGCCCAGGTGCAGCTGTTCCGCAAACAGCGGCTCGGCTAGCAAGTCGTCGGAGTTGATAGTCAGTTCAATCTCCTGCCTGGTTGCCCAATCGGATTTAGCCGTGACAGTGGGCAGGCGCACCCGCTGGCCCGCTACTGCCACAAATATTTCTACCTTAATGGTATTGAGCTTGATAGCGCCACTCATCAGCGCCACCGGAAAAACCAAGTTGGCATCCAAGGTGCGGGCTGAGGCCGCGAATGTGCCCGTGAACGTGTGCGTTTTGGGTTGTAAGGTCAGCGGCTGCCGGGCGAGGTGCTGGGCGGCGTTGAAATTGTACTTGCCGCCCAGCAGTTGGGTGCAGGCTAACTCAAACGCAAAATCAGGGCTACCCTCTCGGGCGCTCAGCGTGATAGCCACCTCGTACGGCTGGCCGGCAAAGCGGCTGATATCAATGTCTTTCGCCGTGGTAAAGGTGTTGGTTTCCCTGGCCGGCCGGTTGAGTCGCACGTTGTGAAACGCCTTTCCATACGGCCCGTACTGCCCCGTGCGCAGGCCCTGGTGCTGCCACGATATTACCTTGGTAGCCAGAGTTGTGGTGGGTGGCTGCACAGTAGCCAAGTCAAACTTTTGGTGCTGGCTGGTCGGGAATATCTGAATGGTCGGTCCCAGCGGCTGAAACAGGTCGTTTAAGCGCTGAATCAGCTCCTGGTCGTTTTTGGCCGCCAGCATCTGCTTACTGCCTTTCAGAGAAAGCATCCGCCAAGCCACTTGCTGCGCTTCGTCGGAGGGGTGGAAGTACTGCACGTAGCCGTAGAGGTGCGCGAAGGCCACCAGGTTTTTCTCCTGCTGCCTGGTGAGGCGCGGCTGCGCGTGGGCTCGTGGCACCACGGCTAGGAAAATAAGTAATATTGCCAGGCTAAGCTGTTTCATTGGCGGAAAAGGGAGTTCGTAGTTAACCCAGGAGAGAATTGGGCCCCAAAGCGTTGCAAGGCCAGTTGCCGATTCTCCTGGCCAGCCAAAAACCCGGCCCCGGCTACTCGGCCGGGGCGGCCGCACCCCGCTGCTGGCGGGCGTACTCCGAAGGCGTCATGCCAAACAGCTTCTGAAAGACTTGCCGGAAGTACTTGGCATTCTCGATGCCCACCTCAAAGGCCACTTCCGATACCCGCATGGTGGTGTGGGCCAGCAGCTGGGCGGCGCGTTTCAGACGCACGTCGCGGATAAACTCGACCGCCGTCTGGCCCGTGATGCTCTTGATGCGGCGGTAAAAAACCGAGCTACTCAGGCCCAATTCGCGCACCAGCACCTGCACGCTAAAATCGGCGTCGCCGAGGTGTTGCTCGACCACCTGCATGGCTTTTTCGATAAACTCGCGGTCTTCGTCGGCTACTACTATCTCGGTGGGCTGTAGTAAGATGCGGCGCTGGTAAAACTCGTGCAGCTTGCGGCGATTACGCAGCAGCGCGTCGGCCTTGGCGTGCAGCAGGGTGGGGTTGAAGGGCTTGCTCACGTAGTCGTCGGCGCCGGTGCCGAGGCCTTCGAGCTCGTGGGTTTCGGCGGTGCGGGCCGTGAGCAGCAGCACCGGAATGTGGCTGGTTTTGGGGTTTTGCTTGAGGCGCTGGCACAGCTCCAGGCCATCGGAGCGCGGCATCATCACATCGCTGATAATGAGGTCGGGCAACTGCGCGAGCGCCATTTCCCAGCCCACCATGCCGTCTTCGGCGGCCAGCACCGTGTAGTCGGCCGCAAACAGCTCGCAGAGGTAGTCGCGCACCTCGTCGTTGTCCTCCACCACCAGCAGGCGTGGCGGCCCGGCGGGCGCGGGCAGGTCGGTGGTCAGCTCGCCGGTCAGCAGCTCATCGTCGGCCGGCTCGGGTAGGGCCAATTCGGGCGCTAGTTCGGCGGCCTCTGGCTCGGGAGCCAGGTCCTCGGGGCGCAGGTGCTGCTGCCCAAAAGGCAGGCGCAGCTCGAAGGTGGTGCCCACGCCCTGGGTGCTGGCCACCGTGAGCTGCCCGCCGTGCCGCTCGGCAAACTGCCGGGCCAGGGCCAGCCCGATGCCGGTGCCCGTCATGCGCAGCGTATTGGTGTGCGCGGCCTGGTAGTAGGGGTCAAAAATGCGGTCCAGCTCGTGCGCCGCGATGCCCACGCCGGTATCCGAAACAGTTATTTTCAGGTAATTGCCGGCCAGCTGACCGTGTTCGTACCCGGCCGGGCTGGCCGGGCTGCCCACCACTGCGGCCGCCAGCTCCACGCGGCCGTGGTCGCGCACGTACTTAAAGGCGTTGGCCAGCAGGTTGGTAAGCACGATTTCCAGCTTGCCCCGGTCGAAGAACAAGCGCACTGGCTCGGCGGGCAGGTCGAGCACGTACTGCACGCCGCGCTCCTGGGCTTTGAGCTGAAACGTGGCGTGCTGCTCGGCCAGAAACGGCCCGGCTTCCTGGTAGCTGGCGCACAGCGGCACGTGGCCGGTTTCGACCTTCCGAAAATCGAGCAGCTGGTTGACCAAATCGAGCAGCTTGCGGGCCTGGCGGTGCATAAGCTGCACCTTGGCGGGCAGGCCGGGCACCGGGCCGGGGCTGCGCATGATTTCCTCCATCGGCCCCAGTATTAGGGTCAAGGGCGTGCGGAGCTCGTGGCTGATATTGGTGAAAAAGCCGAGTTTTAGGTTCGTTAACTCCTTCTCTTTTTCGGTTTGAAACTGCTCCAGTACCAGCTTGCTTTTCAGCGTTTGCTGGCTCATTTCGATGCGCCGGTACAGGGCCACGGCTCCCAGCAGCGCCAGTGCATAGAGGGCGTAGGCCCAGCCGGTTTTGTACCAGGGCGCCCGCACATCGAAGCTGATGGTAGCCGGGCGGGGGCTCCAGGCGCCCTCGCCGTTGCTGGCTTTCACGCGCAGGGTATAGTGGCCGGGCGGCAGGTTGGCGAAGCTGGCCGAGCGCTGGCCGGGCGGTGGCGTCATCCAGCCCCGGTTGTAGCCTTCGAGCTGGTAGGCGTAGTGGTTTTTCTGCGGATTGGCATAATTCAGGCCCACAAACTCGACCGAAAAGTCGTTGTCGGCGGGCCGGATAACCACCGTTTGGGGCTCCGAGAGCGGGCGCGCCAGCAGCACCCGGCCGCGCAAAGGTTTGCCCACGGCCACCGGCTCGTTGGCGATGCGCAGCCCCGTTATCTGCACCACCGGCGCGTAGGGGTTGGGCTGAATCATGGCCGGCTGGAAGTAGCTCACGCCGTTAATCCCCCCGAAATAGAGCGTGCCATCGGCCCCGCGGTCGGCCGCCCCAATCTTGAAGGCGTTGCTTTGCAGGCCGTCGGCCACGTCGTAGCGCAAGTAGTGCCGGCTGGCGGGCGTGTAGCGGTAGAGGCCCGTGCCGCCCACCCAGAGGTGGCCGGCATCGTCGGCCAGCAGGCTTTCGACATCGGTTTCGGGCAGGTAGTGGCGCAGGCTGCGCACGGCCTCGCGGCCCCGCCCATCGGCCACGAGCTGGTGCAGCCCGCCGCCGATGGTGCCCACCCAAAGCGTGCCCTGGCGGTCGAGCAGCAGCGGCCATACGTAGTTGACCTGCAAGCCATCGGCCGCGTCGGGCTGGTGCTTAAACTGCCGCAGCACGCGCAGCGAATCGGGCGCCACGCGCAGCTTGAGCAAGCCCTGGTCGGCGGTGCTGGCCCACAGCACATCGCGGCGGGCATCGTAAAGCAGGTAGGTAAAGCGGTTGGTGGGCACCGGGCTGTTGCCGGTCTGGTAGGCCCGCAAAAGCTGCCCCTGGGGGCTGAATTGCAGCAGGCCCTGGTTGAAGGTGGCCAGCCACAGGTTGCCGTACCGGTCTTCGGTGATGCGCTCGATGCTGGCGTCGTGCAAAGGCCGGGTACCGGCCACCACCGGGTCGTAGGTGGTAATAGTTTCGCGGCCGCCGCTGCGCGTGAGGCTCACCAGGCCCCGGTTGCGGGTGCCAATCCAGAGCGTGCCATTGCGGCCCTTAAACAGTGCCGATACGTCGATGCTGCCGCGGCTCAGGGTTTTATCCTGGCTGAGGTAGCTGCGGTACACTCGCCGGGCCAGGTCGTAGGCCTGCACGCCGTTGCGGGTGCCCAGCCACAGCGTATTGGTGGCTTCTTCCTTATAGATAGCGTTGATGTAGTTATTGGCCAGCGCGGCTTGGCCGGCGCGCTGGCGGCGCAGCTGCCCAAAGGGTTTCTGGCGCAGGTTCACCTTATTGAGGCCGCCGGCCGAGGCGCACAGCCACATCACCTGGGTGCGGTCTTCAAAGAGCTGGTGCACGCGCTCCGAGTTGATGCCGCTGGGCTCGCCATCGGTGGGCAGCAGTAGGGTAGGGGCGGCGCGCAGCGGGGGCGCGGTGCCCGTCACGGCGCCCGCTTCCCACACGTAGAGGCCGTAGTTGGTGCCCACCCACAGGCGCCCAAACGAGTCGAGCAGCAACGCTTGCAGCTGCGGGTACTGCAACGCCTGCGGGTGGGCCGCCAGCTCGCGCCCGGCCCGGCGGTTGGCGGCGCTCACCCACAGCACCCGCTGGTCGAGGCCAATCCAGAGGTCGCCGCGCCGGTCCACGAGCAGCGCCCGCACCTGCTCGGTGAGGGCCGTGGCCTCAATGACGGGGTGGGCGCTGCCGGGGCGCACCACGCCCAGGCCTTGGTTGTAGGTGCCCACCCACATGTTGCCTTCGGCATCGGTTGCCAGGCTGCTGAGGTACATTTCCTCACCGGCGCGGGTGGCGTGGGGCACTTGGCGCAGGGTAGCTAACTGGCCCTGGGCATCGAAGGTCAATATATACAGCCCATTGCTTTGGGTGCCCACCCATAGGTGCCCCTGCGCGTCGGAGGCCAGGGCCATAATACTGACACTGGCGAGCTGGCGCAGCAGGGGGCGGTAAGCGGGCGGGGCCAGCTGCTCGCCGAGGGGGCGTAGCTGGTCGGCGGTGGCATCGTAGTAGTGTAGGCCGGCCCGCTCGGTGCCCACCCACAAGCGGCCGGTGGCCGGGGACACGTGCAGCGTCTTGATGCGGTTGCCGGCCACGCCTTGGCGCGTAACGGGCAGCATGTACTGCTTGAGGGTGTAGCCATCGTAGCGGTCGAGGCCGCGGTTGGTGCCCACCCAGATAAAACCGGCCCGGTCCTGGGCCACGGCCATGGCGTCGCTGTGGCTCAGGCCTTGGTCTACGGTGAGGTGCTCGAAGCGAAAATCGCTCGGGGCGGTGTCCTGCGCCCGCACCCTTATTGCTAGTGATAGTAGCAGTGCTAATGCAAGTGCGCAACGGTAAAAAAAGGGCATAGGCGCGGCGGGTGGGAGGGGATGGTGAGCGCAACTGATGGCGGCCAGCAGGCTAGCAGGCGGGCCGACTGACCCGGCAGAACAATGCCTGGCCTTCGGTAATGGGGGGCTAAATGCTGTGCCTAACTAGGTTGCAAGGTAAGGACGACTTGCCAACCAGTGCGAGCGGCCAAATCCAGTTGCTATTATCGTCTGTTCAGGATGAAGTTAGGTGTTAATTGCTTGTAGTCAATAGCTTGATGTTGGTATTGCTGGATTGGGCGCGCGGGTTGATATTAGCCGCTAGTTAAGCACAGGGTGAATTTACCCCCTGCTATTTGGTGAAAACGTCCCCTTGGTAGGGCATTGCAGGCATCTACTTTTGTGCTGTTACAACCCCTGTTAGTGTTTTTTATCTTACTCGAGTAAGTAACTACTTACCTGAGTTATATTGGCAGGGGCTTTCTTCGCGGATATCCCCGATTTTCCCACCCAGCGTCTTCCGCTACCTCTTTCTTTCTATGCGTAAACCCTTACCTTCAAGGGCGCTTTGCCGACTATTATTCTTAGCAGCAGCAGGTGTGGCAAGCACCACGGCCGCCCGGGCACAGATTATCAATACGCCGATACTGCCGCCCCGTGCCACCACCCCCACTGACACAGCTCGCACCAGCGGCACCCCGCCCGAGCTGAACAAGCAAGCCGAGGCCAAGGTGCTTACGCCCTCCGTGACCGACGAAAACGGCGAGCCGCTACGCGGAGTGACGTTGGCTACCGCAAGCGGCTCTCTCACGGTTCTTACCGACTCGGTGGGCCAGGCCCAACTGCCCGGCGTGCCGGCCGGCGAAACGCTGGTAGTGCGCATCGATAAGTCGGTGATTCGGCGCTTTGAGGTGACCGACAACCTTACGCCCATCATCATGCTGGATACGCGCAACCCAGCGGTAGCGCGCCTCAAGCCGGTGCGGCTGCTGTTCAACACGTCTATCCGGCCCGACCTTACGGCAGCCTCTACCCAAACGATTTACTACCGCGACCTGCAAAAGTTTCCGGTCACGACGTTTCTCAATGCGCTGGCGGGGCAGGCGGCGGGCTTGCAAGCCATTCAGCTTTCGGGCCGGCCCACCGACGATGTGTCGCTGGTATCGATACTGGGCCAAAATCCCACGATTGTGATTGACGGGGTGGCCCGCACCAACTCGTCGCTCGACCCGCTGGCGTTGTTTGACCTCGAGGAAATCGAGTCGGTGACGGTGATGCGCGATGCACTGGCCACATCTATGTTGGGTGTGCGCAACACCAACGGCGGCATTCTGAACGTGACCACGCGCCGCGGCACGCCCGGCCAGCCGCGCATTTCGCTTACGGTACAGTCGGCCATTCAGCAGCCGCTACGCCTACCCAACGCCCTCGACTCGTACAACTACGCCACGCTTTATAACGAGGCGGCCCAAAATGACGGCTTGCAGCCCGTGTACACGCCCCGCGACCTGGAGCTGTATCAGAATGGCCAAGACCCCATTGGCCATCCCAACGTGAACTGGCGCGACGCGGTGCTCAAGAAGTCGTCGCAGCTTGACCGCTACACCTTCAGCGCCAGCGGCGGCAATTCCTTCTCCAAGTATTTCGTGAGCCTGGAGCACCTGAGCCAGTCGGGCCTGCTCAAAACCAGCGACATCAACAGCTACAACACCAGCAACGACTACAAGGTGTACACGGTGCGCTCCAACATCGACTTGCAATTGAGCAAGAAGCTGACGGGCGGCATCCGGCTGCTGGGGCGCCTGCAAAACCTCAACGACGCGGGCACCACGGCTAATACCATTCTGGCGTCGATTATCAACACGCCCGCCAACGCCTACCCGATTTTCAACGCCAACGGCAGCTACGGCGGCACGCAGCAGTTCCAAAACAACGTGTATGCCCAGACCGTGGGCTCGGGCTACCGCGAGAACTACAAGCGCAACGTGCTGGGCGACTTCTACTTGCAGCGCACCCTGAATGAGGTGACGCGCGGCCTATACGCCCGCATCACGGCTTCGTACTACGCTAGCTTATCCGAGAATATTACCCGGAACAAAACCTTCGCCACGTACCTGCAAACAACGCCCGTCACCGGTGCGCCCACCTACCAGCAGTTTGGCGTCAACAGCGACCAGTCGAACAGTAACGGCATTAGCTACCAGAGCAATACCACCTACGTGGAAGGCATGCTGGGCTACAGCCGCCAGTTTGGCGAGCACGGCCTGAACGCCGTAGCGGTGTACAGCAACCAGTCGACCAACCAAGACTCGGACCTGCCCTACACCGTGCAGGGCGTTTCGAGCCGCATCTCCTACAACTACCAAGAGAAGTACGTGGCCGAGTTGGCCTTCGGCCTCAACGGCTCGAACCGCTACCCCAGCGGCACGGCCTACGGCTTTTTTCCGGCTGGTGGCCTGGCCTGGAACATCTCGCGTGAGCGCTTTATGGAGTCGCAGCAATGGCTTTCGTTTCTGAAGCTGTACGGCACCATCGGCGTGACGGGCAACGACGTGCCGGGCTACTTCAGCTACATCCAGACGTATTTCGACACGCCCAATACGTTCTTCGGTACCGGGGCCAGCGGCACGTTCTCGCTGAGCGAGCAGATTTTGGCCTCTACCAACCGCACCTGGGAAAAAGCCCGCAAGCTGTCGCTCGGCGTGCAAGGTGCCCTGGCCGACAACCACCTGGGCTTCACCTTCGAGTACTACAACTCGCTGTACTACGACCAGCTGATACAGCGCGGCCGCAACACCACGCTGCTCGGCCAAGCCTACCCCAACGAGAATATCGGCCGCTTCCAGTACTATGGCGTAACGGGGCAATTGACTTACCAGCAGTCATTTGGTAGCCTGAGCTTGTTTGGCTCGGTCAACCTGGGCGTGCAAAATTCGAAGCTGCTCACCATCGATGAGGTGTACCGGCCCTACCCGTGGATGCAGCTTACCGGCGCCCCTACCACTGTGTATTACGGGTACGTGGCTGATGGCTTGTTTCAGACTCAGGCCGACATTGCAAGCAGTGCCACTACGGTGGGTTACAAGCCCCAGCTCGGCGATGTTAAGTACAAAGACTTGAATGGTGATGGCGTCATCGACCAGTTCGACCAGTCCGTTATCGGCAATACCAAGCCCATCATCCCATTTGGGGTGACGCTAGGCGCGGGCTGGAAAGGTTTCGACTTCTCGGTGCTGTTTCAGGGTGCCCTCAACCGGCAGGTGTACCTGCAAGGCAATAGCGAATATGCCTTCCAAAACAGCGGTTTTGGCCCGGCTTTCGAACAGCACCTCGACCGCTGGACACCCACCAACCCCAATGCCAGCTACCCGCGCCTGGGCCTGGGCAACAACCTCAACAACTTCGCCACATCGTCTTTTTGGCTGCACAACAATAGCTACGTGCGCCTCAAAAACCTGGAAGTAGGCTACACCATTCCGCTGGACCTGAGCCGCCGGGCGCGCCTACAGAACGTGCGCCTATTCTTCAATGCCACCAATCTGGTCACCTTCAGCCAGTACCAGAGCGACCGCATCGACCCTGAGGTGTTCAACGCCGCCTACCCGATTCAGCGCCTGCTCAACTTCGGTTTCAACATCAAACTATAGTATTTACGAGCTATTAGCTGTCAGCTGCTGGCTGTTGGCTTTCCATCCATCCCACCCGCAAAAAAGCTGGCAGCTCCCCAACTGCTAGCCAACAGCTCACCTAATCTTATGACTAATAAGCTACTTATTCCCGCTGCCGCGTTGCTGCTGGCCCTCGCAGGAACTACCGCTTGCCAAAAAGACCCCGAAACCGAGCCGCGCTACCTCATCCGCGATGAGCTGATGTGGGATAGCCTCGACAAAAACGCCTTTTTGGCGGGGGCTTACCTCAACGATGTATACAGCTACCTGCCCGGCGGCTTCAACCGCATCGGCACTGGCGCCGACGTCGGCGACTTTCTGGCGGCGGGCGCCGGCGATGCCGTGCCCTCGCGTCTCCAGCGCCCGGTAGAGTACTACACCAACGGCTCGATAAGTGCCGTCAACAACCCCGACCCCTATTGGGGCTCGGCCTATGCGGGCATCCGGCGGGTCAATATTTTTCTGTCTAACATCGACCGCGTACCGGTGTCGGCCACCAACAGCGTGTACTGGAAAGCCGAGGTGCGCTTCATTCGGGCCATGCTCTATTTTGAGTTGGTGAAACGCTACGGCGGTGTGCCGCTCATTGGGGATAAAGTATTTACGCTCACCGACGACTTGTCGCTGCCGCGCAATACCTACGCTGACTGCGTGAACTATATAGTGAGCGAGTGCGACGCCATAAAGGGCGACCTGCGCACCGATGCTGGCCTGGCCGACGGCGACTGGGGCCGCATCACGCGGGGCTGCGCCGTGGCCCTGAAAGGCCGAATGCTGCTCTACGCCGCCAGCCCGCTCTTCAACGGTGGGCGGGTAAACGGTGCTAATGACCTACAAGGCTACCCCAGTGCCGACCCCAGCCGCTGGCAGCGCGCCTACGACGCCGCGCAGGAGCTGGTGGCCCTCAATTACTACGCCCTGAATGCGGGCACCGTAGGCTCGGCCACGCCTTATTCCAACATCTTCACGGTAAAGCGGAACAAGGAGATTATTCTGGCTAAGCAGGCCGCCAATACCACCCTGCTCGAAACCAACAACGCGCCCATCGGCTACAGCTCGCCGGCTACCAGCCTGGGCCTCACCAGCCCCACGCAGGATTTCGTGGATGCCTTCCCGACCAATACGGGCCTGGGCATTACGGCCACCGGCACCAATTACAATGCCACCGCGCCCTACACCAACCGCGACCCGCGCCTCGACGCTTCGGTGTTTTATAATGGGATGACTTGGTTGAGCCGGCCCGTGCAAACCTTCACGGGTGGCGTGGACCGCCCCGGTGGCTCGGCCGTGCAAACCCGCACTGGTTACTATTTGCGCAAGTTCACGGGCAACTTTTCCGGGGGTACTACCTACTCCAACACCAGCCACAACTTCCCGATTTTTCGCTACGCCGAAGTGCTGCTGAATGCTGCTGAGGCACTCAACGAGCTGGGTCGCACCGATGAAGCGCTCACGCGTATCATCGCCATCCGTACCCGCTCGGGTATCGCGCCGGGCACTAATAACCGCTACGGCCTGCCAGCGGCCGGGAGCGTCAGCCAAACCGATGCCCGCACCCTCATCCGCAACGAGCGCCGCATCGAACTGGGCTTCGAGGAGCACCGCTTCTGGGATTTGCGCCGCTGGAAAACGGCCGAAACTGTGCTCACCGGGCCGCTCTCCGGCGTGCAGATTACGCGCAGCGGAGCCGGCACCACGGCCTCGCCCTACACCTTTGCCTACACCCGCCAGCAGGTGAGCACCATGACCTGGCAGCCTCGGCTCTACTACATGCCGCTGCCCTACGACGAAACCACCAAAAACCTGAACCTGGTGCAAAACCCCGGCTGGTAGCCTTCTAAGCTGTTAGCCTTTAGTTGCTAGCTGTTAGCTTTTTTGGCTGACAGCGGCACAGAAAAAGCTAACAGCTAAAGGCTAACAGCTTAAAAAAAACTTCCCACCCAACTATATGAAAAACTTTTTACTTCTCCTGTGGCTAGCCCTGGGCACGACCATGCAGCTCGCGTATGCGCAGAGCCGGGTGGTGCAAGGCGTAGTGCGCGACCGCGAAGGCACCGTGCCCGGCGTGGCCGTGTACGAGAAAGACAACACTGCCAATGGCGTTTCGACCGATGTAGATGGTAAGTACGCGCTGACCCTCAAGGGTAAAAGCGGTGTGCTCATTTTTCGCTCGGTAAACTACAAGCTGAGCGAGGTGCAGGTGGGCAGCCGCACCACCGTGAACGTGACGCTGGAATCGACGGACCAGACCCTCGAAGAGGTGACGGTAGTGGGCTACGGCGAGCAAAAAAAGCTGACCCAGACCGGGGCCGTGAGCCAGGTAAGCGGCCAGGAAATCCGCCAAAACCCATCGGCCAGCTTGCAGAACTCGCTGGTGGGCCGCCTGCCGGGCTTCTTCTCGCAGCAGTCGTCGGGCCAGCCGGGCGCCGACGGGGCCAACTTCTTCATCCGGGGCGTGAGCAGCTACAACCAGAACAACCAGCCGCTCATCATCGTCGATGACATTCAGTATAGCTACGACCAGTTTGCCCGCCTCGACCCCAACGAGATTGAGAGCCTGTCGATTCTGAAAGACGCCGCTACCACCGCTATTTACGGGGTGCGCGGGGCCAACGGCGTAATTGTAGTAACGACCCGTCGCGGCAAAGACGGCCCGCCCCAGATTTCGGGCCGCGTAGAAATGGGCTTGTCGCAGCCTACCAAGATTACCCATTACCTCGACGCTTACCAGTCAGCCAGCCTCTACAACCAAGCCCAGATAAACGACAATAACGCGCTGGCTACGCCCAACCCTAACTTTCAGCCGCGCTTCTCGGCCGACGACCTACAGAAATACAAGGATGGCTCGGACCCCTACGGCCACCCCAACGTGAACTGGCGCAAAGAGCTGTTTCGGACCTGGAGCCAGCAGTACCGCGCCAACATCGACATTTCGGGCGGCTCGCCCCGCGTAAAGTACTTCACGTCGGTGGGCTACCTGTTTCAGAACGGGATGCTGAAAGACTTTAGCGGCAGCACCGGCGTGAACAACAACTACTACCAGCGCCGCTACAACTACCGCTCGAACCTGGACATCAACGTGACCAAGGGCCTCGACCTGCGGGTGGATGTGTACGGCAACTTTGCTGAGGTCAATTACCCATCGGTAAACAGTCCCAATGGCGTGAACGCGGGCAACGGCGGCGACGTATTTTACGACTACAGCAGCTTTCTAACGCTGGCGCCCTTTGCCTACCCTATCTACAACCCCGACGGCTCGTATGGCTACAGCAACTGGGCTAAGAGCAATGGCACGTCATACGACGTAAACAACGTGATAGGCCGGGTAACCAACAACGGCTACATCCGCAACTTCGAAAACAACGTCAATGGCGTGCTCTCGCCCAAGCTCGACCTGGGCGCCTACAGCACTACCCTAAAAGGCCTCACCGTCACGGGCCGCGCCGCCTACACCAGCAACTACTACTATACGCGTAGCAACACCCGCAACTCGTTCGCATCGTTCATCTACGACCCCACCAAGCCCGCCAACGACCCCAACGCCTATACCCCGCGCAACCCCGACATCTTTCGGACTACGCGCTACGGCCTGGGCTACAACCCGCGCGGCACCACCCGCGTGCTCACGCTGCAAGCCATCTTGGGTTACGACCGCACCTTTGGCAAGCACCACGCCTCGGGCCTGGCCCTTTATAACCGCAACTCGAATACGGCCGGTAACGGTAACAACATCTATAACTTCATCCCGGCTAACTTCCTGGGCTACTCGCTGCGCGTGGGCTATGACTACGACGAGCGTTATCTCTTCCAGTTCAATGCCGGCTACAACGGCTCCGACCGCTTTAGCGCCGCCAACCGCTATGGGTTCTTCCCGGCCGTGTCGGCGGGCTGGAACATCGCCGAAGAAAGCTTTTTCAAGCGCGCCATCCCGGTATTCGACCTACTGAAGTTGCGCGGCTCTTACGGCCTGGTGGGCAACGACGCCCTGGGTGGCGGGTACTCCTATTACTACCAGCAGAACTACAGTGCCGGCAATAGCGGCAACAGTACCAACCAGGACCCCTCGCCTGGTACTACCTGGAACACCGGTACTACTAGCACTCCCCAGCCTGGCATTGCCGAAGGCACCCTGCCCAACGACCAAGTAACCTGGGAAAAGGAAAAGAAGCTTGACGTAGCCATTGAATTTCGCTTGTTCAAAAATACCCTTTCGGGTAGCGTCGACTACTTCCGCAACAACCGCTACGACATCCTCACCAATCGGGGCACGGTATCGGGCATCTTTGGCCAGGGCCTGCCGCCCGTGAACCTGGGCATGGTGCGCAACCAAGGCGTGGAGATAGAGCTGGGCTACCAGAGCCCGCTCTCGCGCGATTTTTCGTACTCCATCCGGGGTAATTACTCACTGGCTAAGAACGTCATTATCTTTCAGGACGAGCCCAAAAACCAGTACGACTACCAGAACTTCACCGGCAACAGCATCGGCCAGCAGCGAGTGTACATTTTCGACGGCTTTTATAGCCAAGCCGACGCTACCAACAAGGATATCCCCAAGCCCGCCACCGGCGCGCAGCCCGGCGACCTCAAGTACAAAGACCTGAACGGCGACGGCAAAATCGACGCCTTCGACCAGTCGGTAACCGGCTACCCCAGCCTGCCCAATACCACGTTTGGCCTCAACCTGGGCGTGCGTTACAAAGGCTTTAGCGTAAGCGTACTATTTCAGGGCGCGTCCAATTTCAACATTGCCGGCGGGGCCGAGGCCATCAAAGCTTTCGGCGCCAACCTTACCGACGTGCATACCCGCGCCTGGACGCCCGACCTGGGCGACGACGCCGCTTACCCGCGCCTCACGCTGCTCGGCGGCATCAGTGACCCAGCCAACCGCTCCACTTTTTGGCAGATTTCGGGCAATTACGTGCGCCTCAAAAACGCCCAGATTAACTACGACCTCCCCAGCAGCCTTATGCGCCACCTCGGCATTCCGGCCGCCCGCATCTACGCCAACGGTACCAACCTACTCACCTGGACGGTAGCCGACAAGCTCTACGACTTCGACCCCGAAATCAACCTCAACATCGCTAGCACGCCCTACCCGCCCCAGCGTCTTATCAACTTTGGGATGAGCGTAACTTTCTGATTCAATGCGTGAATGGGTGAGCTGGTGGATGAGTGGGTAAAAGCAGAGAAAAGCTCATTCCTTATGCTAAGTCACCAACTCATCCATCCACTTATCCACTCATCCATCTATTGCTCGCTTCCCACCCTCTTTATATGAAAAAGCTAGTTCTACTCGCGTTGGCCGCCCTTGCCCTGACGACGGCTTGCCAAAAAGACGACTTTCTGGAGCCCAAAACCAGTGCCCTGACCGAGGAAACGGTATTCACCGATAGCATTCGTACGATGGGCTTCCTCAACCGCATCTACGCCGATGTTGGCTCCAGCTTTGTGAAGCAGCGTTGGTCGAGCCATGGCAACAGCGAGCACGCTACCGACGATGCCGAGTATAACTTCTCGGGCACTGGGCAAGTATCGGTGCAGCTCTACAGCGGTATTCTAACGCCGCTGGCGTTCTATGGTAGTGGTAGCGCAGCTGGGGTAAATTACAGTTCGGGTACTGGTAGCGACTTTTGGGTGACGCCCTGGCAGAATATCCGGCGCTGTAACCTGCTGCTGAGCAAGCTGCCCACCACGCCGCTTTCCAAAAGGATGCAGGCCCGCATGACCGGTGAGGTGCGTTTTTTGCGCGCCTGGTACTACAACCAGCTGCTCATCTGCTTTGGCGGCATCCCCATCATTGAGGATAAGGTGTACGGCATTGAGGATATTATTAATGTCCCACGTACTTCTTACGCTGACTGCGTGACCTACCTCAGCAAGGAACTGGATGCCGCCGCTGCCGCGCTGCCGCGGGGCAACAGCGACTACTCGGGCCCCGACTACGGCCGCGTCACTGCCGGAGCCTGCCTGGGCCTGAAAAGCCGCCTGTTGCTCTACGCCGCCAGCCCGCTCTTCAACGGCGGGGCCGAAACTACTGATGCTAGCCTCGCGGCTCTGGTGAGCTACCCCAGTAGCAGCACCGCCCGCTGGCAGGCCGCCGCCGATGCTGCCAAGGCCGTGATGGACCTGAACCTGTACTCGCTCTATACCGACAACGCCACCAAGCCCGGCTACGGCTACTATTCGGTGTTCTTGCAGCGCGTCAATCCAGAGTACATTTTCTTCTACAACCGCCCGGCTAATAAGGACTTCGAGTTCTACTACAACCCGCCCACGCGGGGCGGCTCCACGTACTCGATGCCCACCCAAAACATCGTGGATGCCTTCCCGATGCGCAATGGCAAGGCCATTACTGACCCCACCTCGGGCTACGTCGCCACCAACCCCTATGTAAACCGCGACCCGCGCTTTAATTACTCGATTATCTACAACTCGTCGTCCATCTTTTTGGCCTCGGCCGGGCGGGCGGCTCCTGTGTACACCTACGAAGGTGCTTCCACCGATGGCTTCAACCTGAATAATTCGTTTACGGGATACTTCTGCCGTAAAATGTGCGACTCGACTACCTCGCAAAGCAGCGGCGCGAGTACCGAGCGCGGCTGGCCGCTAATGCGCTACGGCGAAATTGTGCTCAATTACGCCGAAGCCCTAAACGAAGTGGGCCGCACCGCCGACGCCATGACCCAAATTATCGCCCTGCGTACGCGGGCTGGCATTTTGCCCGGCACCGATGGGCGCTACGGTATTGCATCGGGTATCAGCCAGGCAGCAGCTCGCGAGCTTATCCGCAACGAGCGCCACATCGAGCTGTGCTTTGAGGACCACCGCTACCATGATATCCGCCGCTGGAAAATCGCGATGGTGACTAACAATGCTTTCAACAACCGGATGCGCATTACCAACCGTGGTACTACTGCCGCGCCCGGCCCCTACACCTACAGCATTGTGCCTACTATCCGGCGGCACAATTTCCGCCCCGAGATGTATCTGCTACCGCTGCCCGACGCCGAAATCCGCAAAGTGCCCCTGCTGCGCCAAAATCCCGGCTGGTAGAATAGTTAGCAGGTAGTAATTATCAGGCAAAAAGGCGGCTACCACTTGCGCGTCTTTTGAAGTACTGGTAGTTGATAAGCTGGCAATTGATGACTGATACTTAATAGCTGACAACTCACTATGCAAAAGCTGCTTATGCTGGGTGCCGTACTGGCGCTGGCCGGCCCGGCTCAGGCGCAGAAGCGCACGGCCTTCGAGCCCGGCCAGGTGTGGCCCGACAACAAGGGCACCCACCTCAACGCCCACGGCGGCGGCGTGCTCTACGACCAAGGCCGCTACTACCTGTACGGCGAGCACAAAATAGCTGGCCCCAAGGGTAATAGCGCCCAGGTAGGCGTGCATTGCTACTCCTCCAAAGACCTCTACAACTGGCAGGATGAAGGCATAGCCCTGACCGTAGCGCCCGACGGCTCGGGCTCCGAAATCGAGAAAGGCTGCGTGCTGGAGCGCCCCAAAGTGGTGTTTAACAAGCAGACCGGCAAGTACGTGATGTGGTTTCACCTGGAGCTGAAAGGCAAGGGCTACGAAGCCGCCCGCACCGCCGTGGCCGTGAGCGACAAGCCCACCGGCCCCTACCAGTACGTGCGCTCGTACCGGCCCGGCGCGGGCCAGTGGCCGCTGGGCTTTAAAGGGGAGTGGAAGCAGCCTGTGCCCGGCGAGCAAGACCTGAAATGGTGGACGCCCGAGTGGTACAAAGCCGTGGCCGAAGGCTCGTTCATCCGCCGCGATTTTGGGCCCGGCCAAATGGCGCGTGACATGACCGTATTCGTGGACGATGATGGCAAGGCGTACAACATCCACTCCTCGGAAGACAACCTGACACTGCACGTGGCCGAGCTGACGCCCGACTACCAGGGCTTTACCGGCAAGTGGAATGCTATTGCGCCGGCGGGGCACAACGAGGCCCCGGCCCTGTGCAAAAAGGGCGGCAAGTACTACCTCATCACGAGTGGCTGTACCGGCTGGGAGCCCAACGCGGCCCGCTCGTTCGTGTCGTCGTCCATCTGGGGGCCTTGGCAGCCGCTCGCCAATCCGGCTACCGGGCCGCAGGCCAATACCACGTATAGTTCGCAGAGTACGTACATTCTGCCGGTGCCGGGGAAGAAAGATGCCTTCATCTTCATGGCCGACCGCTGGACGCCCAAAAACCCCATTGACGGCGGCTACATCTGGCTACCACTCACGTTTGAGGGCTTTCAGCCCCGCCTAAACTGGGCTGATAAGTGGGATTTGAGTGTATTTGACCAACCCAAAACCAGCGTAAAGGCCGCGCAGTAAGTCCAAAAAAGGCAAACAACACGCGCCTGCCGTCACTAATCGGTTAGCAGGTAGCCCAAAAACTCAGGAAAAAGGCCGGAGCTTGCTTGTGAAAAAGCGGGCTTCGGCCTCTTGTTTACTAGCCGTACCACTTAGCACATGAACTATTCTACCTTGTTGACCGGCTCGCTGTTAGCACTGGCTGCTAATCAGGCCTACGCCCAAGCCGTCCCGCCCACGCCGTTTTTTGATACCCACGTAGCGCCACCCGTTACCAAGCTGCAGTTATTCGAAGTAAAGCAGCCCGATAAAAAGCTGAGCCCCTTCACCGGCATGACGCGCAAGCACTGGCAGGATGCCGCCCGTTACCTGCTCAGCGGGGCCTTCAGCTACGTGCGGACCTTGGACGACCCGATGCAGTTTCCGAAGCAGCCCGGCAAGAGCTATCCGCGCGGCGCTGGCCAGGTGCCCACCGAGAAGCTGGAGGGCCTGTGCCGCACGCTATTTATGGCCGCGCCGCTGCTCAAGGAAGAGCCAAATCTGACGCTGAATGGCGTAAAAGTGGGCGATTACTACCGCCACCAGCTAGCGCTGCTCGTGAACCCAAGCAGCCCCAGCTACATCCAGCCGCGCGCCGCCAACGGTGGCCCCAGCCAGAATCTGGTGGAGTTTGGCGGGCTGAGCGTGGCCCTGTTTGCGGCCCCCGAAATCTTGTGGGACCCGCTGCCCAAGGAAACCAAGGACAAATTGGCCGCTACCATGCTCAGCTACGGCGACGGGCCGACGGTGCCCCAAAACTGGCGCTATTTCAACATCTTCATCCTCAGCTTTTACAAAAGCCGGGGCTACGCCGTCAACGAAAAGTTGATGGAAGAATACCTGCAAAAGCAGCTCGGCCACTACAAAGGCGCGGGCTGGTACGACGATGCGCCGAGCTTCGACTACTACAGCATGTGGGCCTTTCAGATGTACGGCCGCCTCTGGAGCGAGTACTACGGCCGCCAGCATTACCCCGCTATCGCCGCGCAGCTCAACGACAATTTTGCCCCGCTCAAAGACACGTATCCGTACCAGTTTGGGCGCTCGGGCGAGATGCTGATGTGGGGGCGCAGCATCACGTACCGCTTTGCGGCGGTAGTGCCGTTTCCACTCATGGGCCTGCAACCCGCGGCTGGCACCAATTTTGGCTGGATGCGGCGCATTGCCTCGGGGGCCATGTTGCAATTCTTGCAAAATCCCGATTTCTTGCAGGACAACGTGCCCACGCTGGGCTTCTACGGGGCGTTCGACCCCGCCGTGCAGGCCTACAGCTGCCGGGGCAGCGTGTACTGGATGGCGAAGGCCTTTTTGGGCCTGCTCGTGCCGGCCGACTCGCCCTTCTGGACTGCTACGGAGAACGAAGGCCCCTGGGCCAGCGAGTTCAAGCCCAATACAGTGGTCAATAAGTTCGAGGCCGGCCCCAATATCCTGCTCACCGACTACCCTAACAGCGGGGCGGCCGAGTTGCGCGATGCCCCGCACCAGCCCCGTAGCGACGGCAACCGGGGCGGCGAGAGCTACAACCGCCTGAGTTACAACACCGCCTTTCCGTGGCAGGCCGATGGCCCCAACGGCGAGGTGGCCATGAGCTACGTTTTTAAAAACCAGGAAAATGCCTGGGAGCCGTTGCGTTTTTACACCTTCAAGCGGTACGAGGACGGGGTGTATTACCGTGATGCCGCGCTGGAAAGCAACCCCGACCGCAAACTACACTTGGCTGATATTACCCTGCCCAACGGCATCCTGCGCGTAGACCAGTACGCTGGTACTGAGGCTGTGGCCGCTCGCCTGGGCCACTACGCCCTGCCCAACCTCACGGGTACTATCAAGCGCAGCACGCGCAAGGTAAAAGGCCACGAGGTGCAGCTCATCGACAACGGAACTTACCAGCTGGCCCTGGTGAGCCTCAGCGGCTGGGAAAAGCTCGAAACGCTGGATACCAACGGCCTGAACCCCGTGAAGCCCGCCAGCACCATCCTGAATACCGCTGCGCAGCTGGTACCGGGCCAGCCCACGCTCTACGCCACGCTCATGCTCTGGAAAAAATCGGGTGCGAAGTGGACCGATGCCGAGCTGATGCCCGTGCGCCAGTTTGCGCCCGCCGCCACCGGGGCCACCATTACCCTAGCCGATGGCACCCGTAAGGTGGTGAAATTGGCGGAATAAGCGCGGGTAAGTGTTACCTATTTTATAATTAATTGACTGCCACTACTAAGTCAAATGACTTAGTAGTGGCGGCCAGCCGGGATATACCAAAAAAGTGAAGGTTTAGTGTTTTTTAATGCTACTTGCACAATCGATTGTGCAAAAATAACCATCTTTGTAAGCAGGTCTTTGTGGGGGCGGCACCGCGTTTCGCCAGCCGCGCCACTGCTGTGCTCTCTCCATCACTCTCCCTTTCCCACCCATGCAGCGTCGTACACTTATTAAGAGTTTGGCCTTGGCCGCTCCTGCCGCCTGGCTACCAGGAGGAGTAGCGGGTCAACACCGGCCGCCGCTGGCTTCGGCAGCGGGCGTACTGCCAGGTGCCGACCGCTTTCGGCCTACCTGGGACTCGCTGGCGCAGTACCAAACGCCCGACTGGTTTCGGGATGCCAAATTCGGCATTTGGGCGCATTGGGGGCCGCAGTGCCAGCCCGAGCGCGGCGACTGGTACGCCCGCCACATGTACGACGAGGGCAGCGACCAGTACAACTACCACCTCCAGAAGTACGGCCACCCGTCGAAAGTTGGCTTCAAGGATGTGATACACAGCTGGAAGGCTGAGCAGTGGAACCCGGACGAATTGGTGGGCCTCTACCAGCGGGCGGGCGCCAAGTACTTCGTGGCGCTGGCCAACCACCACGACAATCTTGACCTCTACAACAGCTCGCACCAGCCCTGGAACTCGACCCGCATGGGGCCGAAAAAAGACTTGGTAGGTGGCTGGGCCAAAGCGGCCAAAAAACACGGGCTGCGCTTTGGCGTGAGCGTGCATGCGGCCCACGCCTGGAACTGGCTCGAAACGGCCCAGCGTGCCGACAAAAAAGGCCCCCTGGCCGGCGTGCCCTACGATGGCCGCCTGCGCGCGGCCGACGGCCGGGGCCAGTGGTGGCAGGGCGAAGACCCGCAAGCGCTGTACGCCCAAAACCATCCGCTCAGCGCCAACAGCGACGATACCAACCGCATCCATAGCCAGTGGAACTGGAGCAACGGCGTGGCCATGCCCAGCGCGGAATACTGCGAGAAGTTCTATAAGCGTACCGTCGAGCTGCTGGATAAGTACGAGCCCGACCTCGTGTATTTCGACGATACGGCCCTGCCGCTGTGGCCCGTGAGCGACGTGGGCCTGCGCATTGCGGCGCACATGTATAACACCAGCATGAAGCGCCACGACGGCCGCCTCGAAGCCGTGATTAACGGCAAAATTCTGGACGAGCAGCAGCGCCGCTGCATGGTCTGGGACATTGAGCGGGGGCAGAGCAGCGTGATTGAGCCCTTGCCCTGGCAAACCGATACCTGCCTGGGCCAGTGGCACTACGACCGCCGCATCTACGACCGCCACGGCTACAAAAGCGCCCAAACGGTGGTGCATACCCTCGTGGACGCGGTCAGCAAAAACGCCAACCTGCTGCTGAGCGTGCCTGTGCGCGGCGATGGTAGCATCGACGAGCAGGAGCGGGCCGTGGTGGAAGGCATCGGAGCCTGGATGCGGGTAAACGGCGAGAGCATCTACGGCACCCGGCCCTGGCAAGTGCTAGGCGAAGGGCCCGCGCTGGCCTCAGCCGCGCCGCTCACGGCACAGGGCTTCAACGAAGGCAAAGGCAAGGCTTTTGGGCCGCAGGATATCCGCTTCGTGGCGAAAGGGGAGGTGCTGTACGCCACCGCCTTGGGCTGGCCCGCCGATGGGCAGCTGGTCATTGGTGCGCTGGGCGCGGGCAACCCGCTGCGCCCGCAGCCAGTGCGCCGCGTCGAGCTGCTGGGCCACGGCGAGCCGCTGGCCTTCGAGCGCACGGCCCAGGGGCTACGGGTGAGTTTGCCAGCACAGCCCCCGGCCGCTGGGCTGGCTTATGCCTTCAAAATACAGGCCTAGCGAGCCGCTTCTGAGTACTCACGAAATCCTTTCTTTTGATGACCTTTTCCCACCCCCGTTTTCTCTTTTTAGCTGGCCTCGGCCTGCTAGCGGTGCCCGCCGCCCACGCCCAGCAGTACCAAAAAACCGCCACCGGCCTGCGCCTCAGCACTGATTCGCTCACGGTGGAAGTGCAGTTTTACGCGCCCAATATTGTGCGGGTGCTGAAGTTCGTGAAGGGCCACGAAGCGGATAAAAAAAGCTTGGTGGCCGTGCTATCGCCCGCGCCCGGCCCGCTGAAATACGCTGACAAAAACGGCCTTATCAGCCTGCGTAGTGCTAACACTGAGGCGCGCATTGAGGCCAAAACCGGGCGGGTGAGCTTCTTTACTGCCCAAGGCCAGCCGCTGCTGAGCGAAACGGCTTTTAGCTCGCGCTTCACCCCCAAAACCGATGTGGGCCAGCCCACCTACCGGGTGCGGCAGCAGTTTCAGCTGGCGCCGGGCGAGGCGGTGTACGGCCTGGGCCAGCACCAGGATGGCCACCTCAACTACCGGGGCCAAAAGGTGACGCTCAAGCAGAATAACATGGACATTGCCGTGCCGGTGCTGCATTCGAGCAAGGGCTACGGCGTGTTCTGGGACAACTACTCGACCACCAAATTTGAGGACAACGCCCAGGCCACGACTTTCGACTCCGAGATTGGGGAATGCGCTGACTACTACGTGCTGAATGGCGGCGGCACGGCCGATGGCGTGGTGGCCCGCTACCGCCAGCTCACCGGGCAGGCGCCCATGTTTCCGCGCTGGACGCTGGGCTACTGGCAAAGCAAGGAGCGCTACAAGGGGCAGGAGGAGCTAATTGATGTGGTGAAAAAATACCGCGCCCTGAAGGTGCCGCTCGACGGCATTGTGCAGGACTGGCAGTATTGGGGCGAGGACAACGACTTCTGGAACTCGATGGAGTTCGGCAACCCGCGCTTCCCGAAGCCGCAACGCATGGTGGACGAGGTGCACGAATTGCACGCCCACCAGATGATTTCGGTGTGGCCCTCTTTTGGTAAGAAAACCAAGCCTTACCAGGAGTTTGCGGCCAAGGACATGCTATTTGACTTCATCACCTGGCCGCGCACACCGCACGTGAAAGTGTACGATGCCTTCGACCCTGCCGCCCGCGATATTTACTGGAAGTACCTGAATGCCGGCATTTTCAAGCTGGGCATGGATGGCTGGTGGCTCGACGCCACGGAGCCCGACCAAATCCAGCCCTTCGACACCGACGACGACAACGAAACCGCCCTGGGCAGCCTCCGCAAGGTGCGCAACGCCTACCCGCTCATGACCACCACGGGCGTGTATGACCACCAGCGCCAGACCAGCGAGGCCAAGCGCGTGTTCATTCTCACCCGTTCGGCCTTTGCCGGGCAGCAGCGCAACGGCACCATGGTATGGTCGGGCGATGTGAACTCCCGTTGGGACGTGCTGGCCAAGCAGATACCCGCTGCCCTCAACCTGAGCCTGGCCGGCCTGCCGTACTGGAACAGCGACATTGGCGGCTTTTTCCCCTCCGGCACGTACCCGAAAGGCGTGAGCGACCCGGCTTTTCAGGAGCTGTACACGCGCTGGCAGCAGTTTGCGGCCTTTACGTCCATGATGCGCAGCCACGGCGAGTTCACGCCCCGCGAGATTTACCGCTTTGGCGAGCGCGGCAGCTGGTCGTTTGATGCGCAGGCCAAGTTTATCGACCTGCGCTACCGCCTGTTGCCCTACCTCTACTCCAATATGTGGAGCGTGACGCACAACGCCGGCACCCTGCTGCGCGCCCTGCCGATGGACTTTCCCCGCGACCCGAAAGTGGCCGATTTGGGCACCGAATACCTGTTCGGCCCCGCCTTTTTGGTGCGCCCCGTCACGGAGTCGCAGTACGTAAACCGGCCTGACAAAAACGCGCCCGTGCCCGCCGATTTCACGCAAACCAAAAGCGTGGACGTGTACCTGCCGACTGGGGCTAGTTGGGTCGATTTCTGGACCGGCAAGCGCCAGGCCGGGGGGCAAAATGTGCAGCGCGAAACGCCCATCGACCTGCTGCCGCTCTACGTGCGGGCCGGCTCGGTGCTGCCGCTGGGGCCGCGCCAGCAGTACACCGGCGAGAAGGATGGCGCCCCGCTGGAAATCCGGGTGTACCCCGGTGCCGATGGCGAATTCACGCTCTACGAGGACGAAAACGACAATTACAACTACGAGAAGGGCGCCTACGCCACCATCCGCATGCGCTGGAACGACAAAACCCGGCAGCTAACTTTTGAGGACCGCGCCGGCTCGTTCACTGGTATGCAGGCCAGCCGCACGTTCCGCGTGCTGGTGGTAGATGAGCAGCACGGCACCGGCGTCGGGGCCGACGATGCGCCCGCCAAGGAGGTGCAGTACGCCGGTAAGAAAACCACTGTCAAGCTATAGGCAACTATGCCAGAAAAAGTCGTCCGTCATGCAGAGCGCAGCGAAGCATCTCGCTCGCACCGTTGCATGCGTCTTGATTACTGCGGCACGCGAGATGCTTCGCTGCGCTCTGCATGACGGACGATTTTCCCGATACCTACTAATCCAAGGAAAAAGCATCGCAGCTTCTCCTTTTCAATCCACTTAATGAAACGTCCCCTCGCCCTGCTGCTGAGCGCCCTGGCCCTGGCTACGCCGGCCGTCGCCCAGTCGGCCAAAACTGCTAAAACCGCCACCAAAGCCACCCAGGCCGCGCCATACAGCGCCTATCTCTTCGCCTATTTCACCGGCAACGATAAAAAGGAGGAAGCTATTCGCTTCGCGCTCAGCCCTGATGGCTACCACTTCACGGCCCTGAATGGCGACCGGCCGGTTATCAGTTCGGCTGTTATCAGCGAGACGGGTGGGGTGCGCGACCCGCACATTTTGCGCGGGGCCGATGGCAAGACGTTTTACATGGTGGCGACGGATATGGTGTCGGCCAAAGGCTGGAGTTCCAACCGGGGCATGGTGCTGCTGAAGTCTACTGACTTGGTAAACTGGACGCACAGCGCCATCAATTTTCAGAAGCGCTACGCCAAGCAGGACGACCTGAAACGGGTGTGGGCGCCGCAAACCATCTACGACGCCAAGGCTGGCAAGTACCTGGTGTACTTCTCGCTGCAATACGGCTCGGAGCCCGATAAAATCTACTACGCCTACGCCAACAAGGATTTTACGGACCTGGAAGGCGAGCCGAAACAGCTGTTTTTCTCGCCCACCAACGGCTCGTGCATTGATGGTGATATCGTGGCTAAAGACGGCAAGTTTTACCTGTTCTTCAAAACTGAAGGCCAGGGCAACGGCATCAAAATCGCCGTGTCGGACAAGCTGACGGAGGGCTACGTGCTGCGCGATAAGTACGTGCAGCAAACCACCAGTCCGGTGGAGGGCGCGGGCACCTTCAAGCTCAATAATTCCAACGACTACATCCTGATGTACGACATGTACACCAGCGGCAAGTACCAGTTCACCCGCACGAGCGACTTGCAGAGTTTCAAGGTGGTGGACAGCGACATCAGCATGAATTTTCACCCGCGGCACGGCACCGTGATGCCCATCACGGCTGCCGAAGCCACCCGCTTGGCCACGCGCTGGATGGCCCCCGCCGACGTGCTGCTGACTGCTACCAACCCCGCCATTCGGAAGCTGAATACCGTGGTGGATAGTGCGGCTGGCAAGGTCGCCTTTTTGACGCTGCCGGGCACCAGCTTGCAGGCGTTTGACTTGAAAATCAGCAACCCGGCGCTGCCCGTGTCGCCGAGCGGGCCGCAGAATTTTGCCAAGGGTCCCGTGACGTACACGGTAGGGCAGGGGGCCGCCAAGCGCACCTATCAGGTGAGCGTGACCGAAACCCACAACCCGGCGCTGAATGGCTACTACGCCGACCCGGATATTCTGTATTCGCAGAAGAACGGCAAGTTTTACCTCTACCCCACGAGCGACGGATTTAACGGCTGGTCGGGCACGTATTTCAAGGCGTTTTCGTCGCCCGATTTGGTGAACTGGAAGGACGAGGGCGTAATTCTGGACCTGCCGAAGGATGTGAGCTGGTCGAAGAAAAATGCCTGGGCCCCGACCATCATCGAGCAAAAAACGGCCACTGGCTACCGCTACGCCTACTATTTCTGCGCGGGTGCGAAGATTGGCGTGGCTTTGTCGGATAGCCCCACTGGTCCCTTCAAAGACTCGGGCCAGCCCTTGCTCGACAAGCTGCCTGAGGGCGTGAAAGGCGGCCAGCAGATTGACCCGGCCGCGTTTCGCGACCCTAAAACCGGCAAACTGTACCTCTACTGGGGCAACGGCTACATGGCCGGCGCCGAGCTGAACGACGACCTGACGAGCCTGAAACCCGGCACCACGCAGGTAATGACCCCCGACCAAACCTTCCGCGAGGGCGCCTACGCCTTTATGCGCAACGGCAAATACTACTTCATGTGGAGCGAGGACGACACCCGCAACCCCAACTACCAGGTGCGCTACGGCACATCCGATTCGCCGCTGGGCAAGATTACGGTGCCCGCCAACAACTCGGTTATCACGAAAGACGCGGCGGCTGGCATCTACGGCACGGGCCACAACTCAGTCATTCAGGTGCCGGGGCGCGACGAGTGGTACCTCGTGTACCACCGCTTTACTTACCCGCAGGGCATCAAAATGGGCGGCGATGCGGGCTTCCACCGCGAGGTGTGCATTGACAAGCTGGAGTTTAACGCCGACGGCAGCATCAAGCCGGTGAAGCCGACGCACGCGGGCATCCAGCCGGTGAAACTGAAATAATTACCTAGCCCATGTCCTTCTCCTCCCGCTTCTCTAAAATCGTACTGGCCGCCGCGCTGCTCGGGCTGCCGCTCGGCCGCGCCGCCGCCCAGCAGGCCCCCCGGCAAGACCAACTGCTCTACGGCGTGGCGTATTACGACGAGTACATGCCCTACGACCGGCTCGATAAGGACGTGGCCATGATGAAGGCGGCGGGCATCAACGTGGTGCGCATTGCCGAATCGA
>Ga0265780_10001314_pt1 | contig 35399 bp, 30 predicted proteins | sample P1T30metagenome_FD_192432 | JGI IMG/M metagenome (GOLD analysis project Ga0265780, IMG submission 192432) | Plant litter microbial communities from East Loma Ridge, Irvine, California - P1 T30 | ecosystem: Environmental > Terrestrial > Plant litter > Unclassified | place: USA: California...
AGGTGGCCAGCGCCTCCTTCATCATGCCGTTCGCCAGCTGGCTCTTGGCCAGCAGGTCGAGCAGGTCGGCGTTTTCCGGATTCGCCACCTGCAGCTTGCGCGCCAGCTTGAGTGCCTTGTCGGGCGTATCGGTGCGCAGGTATTGGGCGATCAGGTTGACCGCCGGGGCGAGCGCGGCCGGGTCGACGGCGGCGCTCGCCTGCAGCCAGCGCGTGGCCTCCTCCGGCTTGCCCTCGCCGGCGGCCAGCGTGGCCAGCGCCGACATCGCCTTCACGCTGTTCTTGTTGCGGTCGAGGAAGGCCTGCAGCGCCTGGCGCGCCGCCTGCGGGTCTTGCGCGTCCAGTCCCAGCTGGGCCAGGCCCGCCGCGGCGGGATAATGCGCCGGATCGAGCGCCAGCGCGCGTTCGAACGCGGCGCGTGCCGCCCTGGCGTCCCGGCGCGCGCTCGCCACCTGGCCGAGCAGCTCGAAGGCCACCGCGCTGTCCGGCCGCGCGCGCTGCAGCGCGGCGGCGGCGGCCTGCGCGGCGTCCGGGTGGCCGAGCTGCAGTTCGGTACGCACCAGCGCCTGTGCCGCCTCGATCGAGCGCGGACCGAGCGCGGTCGCCGTCTGCAGCTCGCGCACCGCCTGCGCGGTATCGCCCTTGTTCAAGCGGCTCAGGCCGAGCGAGGTGCGCAGCTCGGCCGAATCCGGATCGAGCACGCTGGCCTGGGCGAACAGGTCGGCGGCGCTGCCGAAGCGGCGCGTCTGCATGTTCGAGTCGCCGGCAATCGCCAGCAGCTGGACGTCGGCACTGTCCACCTTCAGGGCCGGCTCCAGGATCCCCAGCGCTTCCTGGCCATGGCCGGTACCGAGCAGTGCCGAGGCCAGCATCTTGCGCGCCTGGACGTTGTCCGGATGGTTTTCCAGGTAATGGCGCAGGTGGTGCTCGGCCAGGTAGTTGGAGCCGAGCTTCAGGCTCACCGCGCCGGCCAGCAGCACGCTCGGCATGTGCTCGGGCGCCGCCTTGAGCAGTTTATGCAGCGAGTCGCGCGCTTCCGGGTAGCGCCCACGGGTGTAGTCGAGCAGCGCCTGGGTGTACACCGCCAGCAGGCTGCCGGGCGCGATCTTGAATGCGGTGTCGAGTTCGGCCTGCGCCATGTCGTAGCGTCCCAGACCGATCGCCAGGTAAGCCTTTTCCACGTGGGCCGAACGATGCTGGGGGGCAAGCTGGATGACCTTGTCGTAGACGTCGAAGGCTTGCGCGTGCTTGCCCTCGGCGCGCAGCAGGTCGGCCTCGAACATCAGGCCCTCGAGACTGCCCGGCAGCGCCTGCAGCACCTGGGCCGCGTAGCGGTGGGCGGCGGCGGCATCGCCGTCCAGGTAGGCCACGCGGCCGAGGCCGATCAGGGCGGGCGCGCTGCCGGGCGTCTTCTCGAGTGCCTGCATGAACAGGGCGCGCGCCGAATCGCGCTCACCCAGCGCCAGGCGGGCGTCGGCACGCACCGGCAGCAGCGCCGTGATGGCGGCGTCCTGTTTGCCGTCGATCTCGTCGAGCGCCTTGCGGAATTCGCCGCGCATGACCAGTGCCCGGCCGAGCGCCGCCAGCGCCTGCGCGCGCGCGTGGCCTGCCTTCAGCGCCAGCCGCGCTTCCTTTTCGGCGGCGAGCGCGTCGCCGGTATCGAGGTAGGTCATGGCCAGCAGGTAGCGCGTGTCGCCGTTGCGGGGCTCGGCGTTGACCGCATTCTTCAGCACGATCAGGGCCGACGCGTAATCGCCTTTGCTGCGCATTTGCTGGGCTTGCGCCCGCAGTTCGCTGCCGGACTGGTTGCCGCAGGCCGACAGCACCACGGCCAGGACCAGGGGAGCCAGGCGGCTGCGGGAGGGACGAAAAGTCGACATGGCCGGTACGGTCCTGATGGATATCAATATGTCATTGTCATCTGATATCTGTCCAACAAGCAAGGAAAATTGCCGGTTGTCGAATTTGCTTACAGTAGAGGTGGGAAATGTGCAACGCGTTTGCGCAAATAACTGATTTACAAGTCATGTTTACTCATGGCATGATTCGTGCTGTAGACAAGAAAATAACAACCGCCGGGAGAGTTCGTGAAAAATGCAATCAAGATGATGGGTGCTACTGTGTTTGCATCGCTGCTGGCGATGGGCCAGGCCCACGCCGGCGGCATCAGCGACACCGGCGTCAACGCCTACTGGGGTTCGGACGACCACAATTACGGCGACGTCATCGGCGGCAGCGTCTACGACATCCAGGGCGCGACCATCACCCGCGCCGGCAGCGTGCTGACCATTGCCATCGCCACCAACTTTGCCGGCCACGCCGGCATCGACTCGAACATCACGCCCAACGGCATCGGCTACGGCGACCTGTTCCTGGCCGACACCTGGCAAGCCGCGGGCACCGACAGCCACCACGAAGGCGACAGTTCGACCACCGGCACCGTGTGGGACTACGGCCTGGCGCTCGACAACCGCTACAGCAATACCGGCGGCAAATTCACCCTGTACCAGCTGAAGGGTGCCACCAACGCGTCCAACATCTACAATTCCGACACCTTCATGAACTGCTACCGCGGCGTCGATTGCGTCTACCGCGACGGCCAGGAAACCGCGGTCAAGAAGACCTCGTCGACGGTGAAGAACACCGGCGTGACCGGCACCTGGACCGTGACCGCCAACCAGCAGATCACTTTCGTGATCGACCTTGCCGGCACCGAACTGCTGAACTACACCTCGTTCGCGATGCACTGGGGCGAGACCTGCCAGAACGACGTCATCGAAGGCATCACCAGCATCAACAACCCGATACCGGTGCCGGGCAGCGCGGCGCTGGTGTTCCTGGGACTGGGCGTGCTGGGGATGGCGCGCCGGCGCCGGCGTGGGGCTTGAGCGTTAATCGTTCGATCGGTTTGCAGCACGCCCAGGCAGGCTGGCATTGCATTGGTCTATAATGGAGACGTCCTAGCATGAGGAATTTTCATGAAGCTCAAGACACGAGATAAAGTGGACCGGTTTACCTCTCCCACCAGGCTACGGGGCGACGCGCCGTTTTTGGGAGCGACGGTGAAGCAATGGGACCGTGCAATCGTCGGCAACATGGAGCAGACTCTGGCCCAGATTAAAAAGCGCGCCGAATCAGGCCCCAAGCGTGACGTCAACGAGGCGACCACGTTTGACCTGGCAAGCTATGCTGGCCGGCGTTTGGGCGGTGCCAAATAAGCTTTCTTTTGAAAACGCGGCTTCGGCCGCGTTTTTGCTATGGCCTGCCGCTCAAACCGGCAACTCCAGCCGCCGCGTTCCATACATCCGGCACTCCGCTGCCAGCGCCAGCAGATTCGGATCGCGCTCGCGCGTGCGCGGCAGCAGCAGCGTGATCGTCTGGTGCGAGGCATAGCGTTCGTCCAGCGGCAGCAGATCGACGCGCGCGCTGAAACCGGCGATGCGGCCCGGCAGCAGGCTGTAGCCCATGCCGCCGCCGACCAGGTTGATCAGCGAGAAAATGTCGCCGACGCGCAGCACGGTTTCCGGCACGTAGCCGGCCTGGCGGAACGCGTGCTCGAAGCTGTGCGAGGTGACGAAGCCGTCGCCCAGGGTCACGAACTTTTCGTCCTTCAGCGTCCGCAAATCGACCGCACCCTGTCCCGCATATGGCGACCCGAGCGGCGCCGCGAGAAACACCTCGTCCTCGAACAGCGGCACCGCCAGCAGTTGCGGATCCTCGGGCGCGCCCTGCAGGCCGATCACGATGGCATCCAGCCGGCCCTCGTCCAGGCCGCGCAGCAATTCCTGGTTCGAGCCCAGGGTCAGGTCGATCTGCAGTTCCGGGCGGCGCAGCTTGAGGCCCATCAGCAGCTGCGGGATGCAGCGCAACGTCAACGAATACAGCGAGCCGATCTTGAGGCGGGTGCCGGCGAAACCGGCCAGCTCGCGCACCTTGCGGATGCCCTCTTCGGTCTCGCCGACGGCGCGCTGGGCATGCTTGGCGAAAGCGTAGGCGGCCGGCAGCGGCGCCAGGTTGCGGCCCTCGCGCCGGAACAGCGGACAGCGCAAGCCCTCTTCCAGCGTATGCAGCGCGCGGTGCACGCTGACCGTGCTTTGGCCGAGCTCCTCGGCCACGCGCGACAGGCTGTGCAGCCGCATGAAGGCCAAGAAGACCTCTAGTTTCTTTAACGTAACTTCCTCATCGATCATCGGATTCCACTCCCACATGCATCCGTCCAGCTTACTCCGATCGTTAACCTCAGAGTAAACAATCGTCGCTGGCATTGATTGAAGCACCCTGTCAGGCTTCCTATTCTGTGTTCAAACGCACCGTACAAGGGAGACAACATGGAACGCAAACGCTGGGACACCCGACGCCAGGAAAAGCAGCGCCGCATCGACGCCGTGCGCCACCTGGCCGAGGGTCCGGTCCTGCCCACCGGCCGCATGGTCGAAGCGCTCGAGCAGCTGGTGGTCAGCGGCGACCGCGTGGTCCTCGAAGGGAATAACCAGAAGCAGGCCGATTTCCTGGCGCGCGCGCTGGTGCAGGTCGACCCGGGCCGGGTAAATGGCCTGCACATGATCCAGCCCAGCGTCAGCCTGCCCGAACACCTGGACCTGTTCGAGCGCGGCATCGCCAACAAACTCGATTTCGCCTACGCCGGCGCCCAGAGCCTGCGCATCTCGCAGTTCCTGCAGGAAGGCACACTGCAGGTCGGCGCGCTGCACACCTATATCGAGCTCTACGCCAGGCTGTACGTCGATTTGTCGCCGAATGTCGTGATGGTGGCCGGCTACAAGGCCGACCGCGCCGGCAACCTGTACACCGGCCCCAGCACCGAGGACACGCCGGCACTAGTCGAAGCTGCGGCCTTCCGCGACGGCATCGTGATTGCCCAGGTCAACGAGATCGTCGACGACCCGAAAGACCTGCCGCGCGTCGACATCCCCGGTTCCTGGATCGACTTCGTGGTGCAGGCCGACAAACCCTTCTATATCGAGCCGCTGTTCACACGCGACCCGCGCCTGATCAAGCCGGTGCACATCCTGATGGGGATGATGGCGATCCGCGGCGTCTACGAGCGCCACCAGGTGCAGTCGCTCAACCACGGGATCGGCTTCAACACGGCGGCGATCGAACTGCTGCTGCCGACCTATGGCGAGCAGCTCGGCCTGAAGGGCAAGATCTGCCGCAACTGGACCCTGAACCCACACCCGACCCTGATCCCGGCGATCGAATCGGGCTGGGTCGAGAGCGTGCACTGCTTCGGCGCGGAACTCGGCATGGAAGCCTATACCGCCGCCCGCCCCGACATCTTCTTTACCGGCCGCGACGGCTCGATGCGCTCCAACCGCGCCTTCTGCCAGCTGGCCGGCCAGTACGCGGTCGACCTCTTCATCGGTTCCACGCTGCAGATGGATGGCCTCGGCAACTCGTCCACCGTGACCCACGGCCGCCTGACCGGCTTCGGCGGCGCGCCCAACATGGGCCACGATCCGCACGGGCGCCGCCATCCGACGCCGGCCTGGCTCGACCTGGTCGAGGGAGACGATCCGCTCCAGCGCGGCAAGAAGCTGGTGGTGCAGATGGTCGAGACCTTCCAGGACGGCAGCGCGCCGACCATCGTCGAATCGCTGGATGCGGTGGAAGTCGGGCGCACCTCCGGCATGCCGCTGGCGCCGGTGATGATCTACGGCGACGACGTCACCCACGTGCTGACCGAAGAAGGCATCGCCTACTTATATAAAGCGCGCTCGCTCGAGGAACGCAAGGCGATGCTGGCCGCGGTGGCCGGCATCACCCCGATCGGCATGCGCCACGATCCCAAGCAGACCGCGCGCATGCGCGAACAGGGCCTGATCGCGCTGCCCGAAGACATCGGCGTGCAGCGCGCCCAGGCCACGCGCTCGCTGCTGGCGGCCAAGAGCATCGCCGAGCTGGTCGACTGGTCCGATGGCCTGTACCAGCCGCCGGCCAAATTCAGGAGCTGGTGATGACGGCGCTGAATCCTTTACAGCACGCGGCGCGGGGCAGCCTGCTGGCGACCCGGTTGGCTGACCTGGCAACAGACGCCCTGGTCGACGAAGCCATGCTGACCCCGAAACCCGGCCTGGTCGACATGCGCGGCAGCGGCGCCCACGATGACCTGAGCTGGCTGCTGATGTGCCGCTCGGCCTGCGCGCTGCGCCCGGCTTTCCTGCGCATGGCCGAAGCCGGCGCGGCGATCCAGGATCCCGCGCTGCTGCGCCGGCGCATCGGCGCCATCGGCCGCGATGCCGAAGCGGCGATGATGGCGGCCACCGGCGGCGTCAACACCCACCGCGGCGCGATCTGGGCGCTCGGCCTGCTGGTGACCGCTGCCGCCCGCGGCAGCGAGCCCGACGCCGCGGCCATCGCCCACGATGCCGGCCTGCTGGCCTGCATCGACGATCCGGGCGCCCCGGCCAGTACCGGCAACAAGGGCGAACTGGCCTGCCGCACCCACGGCGTGAGCGGCGCCCGCGGCCAGGCCCGCGCCGGCTTCCCGGCCGTGCTGCACGCCGCCCTGCCGATGCTGCGCCTGTCGCGCGCCCGCGGCGACGGCGAACCGCAGGCGCGCGTGAATGCCCTGCTGGCGGTGATGGCCACGCTGGACGACACCTGCCTGCTGGCGCGCGGCGGCCGCCGGGCGCTGCAGGCCACCCAGGCCGGCGCCCGCCGCGTGCTGGGCCTGCAAGGGATCGCCACGCCGCACGGCCGCGCCGCGCTGCGCGCGCTGGAAACCCGCATGCGCCGCCTGCACGTGTCGCCCGGCGGCGCAGCCGATCTGCTGGCCGCGGCGCTGCTGCTCGACGCGATCGAACGGCAGCACGCGCGCACGCGTGCAACGAACTAGAGGAGACAACGATGGAAAAACTGGAATATACCTTCGCCGCCGGGCAGCCGGCACCGGGGCGCGCCGTCACCGGCGTGGTGGCCTCGGGCGACCTCGAAGTGCTGCTGGAGCCGGGGCAGGCAGGCAGCACCACGGTGGCCGTGCAGACCTCGGTCGACGGCTACGGCGCCAACTGGACCGCGCTGCTGGAGCGCGTGCTCGGCCCCGGCACGCTGCCGGCCGCGCGCATCGAGATCAACGACAACGGCGCCACGCCGGGTGTGGTGCGCATGCGCATCGAACAAGCCTTCGAAGAACAGGCCAACGGGGGACAGCGGCCATGACCGACATCGACAAACTCCTGCAGCGCGACAGCTTTATCGAGCGCAATGCGCGCAGCCGTGCCCAGGCCCTGCTCGACCCGGGCACTTTCCGTGAGCTGGCCGGTCCGTTCGAGCGCCTGTATTCGCCCTGGCTGGCGATGCAGCAGCTGGTGACCCAGGCCGACGACGGCGTGGTGGTGGCCAAGGGCCTGTTGGAGGGCGCGCCGACCGTGGTGCTGGCCATCGAAGGCGGCTTCCAGGGCGGCAGCATGGGCGAGATCGGCACCGCCAAGATTGCCGGCGCACTCGAACTGGCGGCGCGCGACAACCGGCGCGGCATCCCGACGCAAGCCGTGATTTTGTTCGAGACCGGCGGCGTGCGCCTGCAGGAAGCCAATCTCGGGCTGGCCGGCATCGCCGAGATCCAGTCGGCCATCGTCGACCTGCGCCGCTACCGCCCGGTGATCGGCGTCAGCGCCGGCACCGTCGGCTGCTACGGCGGCATGTCGATCGCGGCCGGACTGTGCTCTTGGCTGGTGCTGACGCGCGAGGCGCGCCTCGGGCTGAACGGGCCGCAGGTGATCGAGCAGGAAGCCGGCGTGGCCGAATTCGATGCCCGCAACCGCGCGCTGATCTGGGGCCTGACCGGCGGCGCGCAGCGCGCCGCCAGCGGCCTGGCCGATGCCTGCGTCGACGACGACAGTGCCGCCATCCGCGCCACCGTCGCCGGGCTGTTCGCCCGCGGCGTGCCGGCACAGCATCGCAGCGAACGCGCTGCCGACTACCTGGCGGCGCTGGCGCAGGCCGACACCGCGGTCCAGCCGGCAGCGGCCGACGTCCGCACCGTCTATATGAAAGGGGAAGCATGATGGCATCGACCCACACCTCGCGCGGCGCCATGTGGCTGCGCCTGCTCACCGGCGGCGCGCCCGCGCTGCACGACTGGCCTTCGGTCCGGGTCTGCGATGCGCCCTTGAACGGCCAGACGGCGCGCTGGATCGCCGTCGTGCCCGATCCGGACAACCGCTTCCCGCGCGCCCGCAACGGCGAAGTCGGCCTGGTGGAAGGCTGGCAGCTGGCGCAGGCGGTGCAGGAGACGATCGCGCAAGACCGCGACGCGCCTGTCAAGCGGCCTATCGTGGCCGTGATCGACGTGCCGAGCCAGGCCTATGGCCGGCGCGAAGAAGCCTTCGGCATCCACCAGGCCCTGGCCGGTGCCGCCGGCGCCTATGCCCAGGCACGCCTGGCCGGCCACCCGGTGATCGGTCTGATCGTCGGGCTGGCGATGTCGGGCGCCTTCCTGGCCCACGGCTACCAGGCCAACCGCCTGATCGCGCTGGACGACCCGGGCGTGATGGTGCACGCGATGGGCAAGGCCTCGGCCGCGCGCGTCACGCTACGTACGGTGGAGGCGCTGGAAAAGCTGGCCGAGAAAGTGCCGCCGATGGCTTACGATATTCGCAACTTCGCCTCGCTCGGCATCCTGTCGCAGGTGCTGCAGCTGACCAACCTGGCGCTGCCGGACGAGCAGGACCTGGCGCTGGTGCACGGCGCCCTGGAGACGGCATTGCAAGACATCCTGGAAGACCGCGAGCGCAACCTGACCGGCCGCCTGCAGGGCCAGCACCGCGCCGCCTCGCGCCGCGTGCGCCAACTGCTCGAGACGCAATGGGAGGCCGCCGACTGACGATCCCTGCCCCCGCCACGATTCGACAGGCAGCGCCAATCAACAAGAGCATAACGCCGGCGCACACTTTTTTGCTGGACGAAGAGGAGACACCATGATTATCTACGGAACCGCACTGCTGGCCGTGTGCCACCTGCTCGGCATCTTCCTGGGCGATTTGCTCGGGACGCTGCTGGGCGCCAAAACCAACGTCGGCGGGGTCGGCATCGCCATGATCCTGCTGATCTGCGCACGGCTCTACATGCACAAGCGCGGCCTGATGCCCGAACACACCGAACTGGGCGTCGCCTTCTGGGGCGCCATGTACATCCCGGTGGTGGTGGCGATGGCCGCCAGCCAGAACGTGGTGTCGGCCATCCGCGGCGGCCCGGTGGCCCTGATCGCCGCCTTTGCCAGCGTGGCGGCCTGCGCCTGCTGCATCGCCCTCATCAACCATGGCGAACGCCCGGCGCTTGCTGCCGAAGGTGCTGACGCCGACACCGAACCGGGCATCGACCCGCGCCACGCTTAAGGAGACCGATCATGCTCGAATTACTTGAAAAAACCGCGAAACACAATGGCCTGGTGACGGCCTTCGCCCTGGTCGGCCTGGTGATGCTGGTGTCGATGTTCCTGTCCAAAAAACTCACCTTCGGCCGCGTGCACGGCTCGGCGATTGCGATCCTGATCGGCCTCGGCCTGGCCTACTGGGGCGGCATGCAGACCGGCGGCAAGCAGGGCCTGGCCGACGTCTCGCTGTTCGCCGGCGTCGGCCTGATGGGCGGCGCCATGCTGCGCGACTTCGCCATCGTCGCCACCGCCTTCGAGGTGCAGGTGACGGAAGCACGCAAGGCCGGCCTGATCGGCGTGGTCGCCCTGCTGCTCGGCACCTTCCTGCCCTTCATCGTCGGCGCCAGCGTCGCCTGGGCCTTCGGCTACCGCGATGCGGTCAGCCTGACCACCATCGGCGCCGGCGCCGTCACCTACATCGTCGGCCCGGTCACCGGCGCGGCGATCGGCGCCAGCTCGGAAGTCATCGCGCTGAGTATCGCCACCGGCCTGGTCAAGGCGATCATCGTGATGGTCGGCACCCCGATGGCGGCGCGCTTCCTGCGCCTGCGCACCCCGCGTTCGGCGATGGTGTTCGGCGGCCTGGCCGGCACCGTCAGCGGCGTCTCGGCCGGCCTGGCCGCCACCGACCGCCGCCTGGTGCCCTACGGCGCGCTGGTCGCGACCTTCCACACCGGCCTCGGTTGCCTGCTCGGACCGTCGCTGCTGTTCTTCGCGACCCGCTCGCTGGTGGCTTGAGGAGTTCACGGCCATGAACGCGCCCTACCGCCCGCACGACCTGCTGTTCGCGCGCACGCCGGATGGCTTCGCGGCGGCCGGCGCGCGGCCAGACTGGCTGGACGATGACGCCGGCTGGGCTGCCCGTGCACCGCTGGTAGTGCGGCGCGAGATCGCCGCTGGCGGCCGCATCCCGGTCGGCGCGAGGGGACTGGTGCGCAAGCAGCGCTGCGCCGGCTACCTGGCGGCGGACGCGGTGGCGCGCTGCGTGACGCCGGAACGGCTGGCCGCCGCCGTGACCAGGAGCCCGGCGCTCGACCTGCGCGCCGCGGCCGACCGGCTGCCTGCCATCGCCGCCCTGCTGGCGCTGGCGCCGCGGCTGCAGGCGCTGGGCCTGGACTGGGGACCGGCCGGCGGTGCCGGCTTCTGGCTGGCCAGCGGTTTGCCGGTGCTGCGCGCCGACAGCGACCTCGATCTGCTGGTGCGCGCGCCGCAGCCGCTCACGCCCGCACTGGTCGATGCCTTGTCGGCACTGCAGGCGGGTGCCGCCTGCCGCATCGACATCCAGGTCGACACCGGCGTGGCCGGCTTCGCGCTGAATGACTACCTGCGCGGCGGCCGCGTCATGCTCAAGACTGCCACCGGTCCGGTACTGGTGGCCGATCCGTGGCAAACGCGGGCCGCGGCATGAGCGTCCTGTTCACTTTCCCCGGCCAGGGTGCGCAAAAGCCGGGCATGCTGCACACCTTGCCCGAGCATCCCGAATGTGCACGCACGCTGGACGAAGCATCGAATGTGCTGGGCCGCGACGTGCGCACACTCGACACCGAGTCCGCGCTGCGCTCCACGGTGGCGGTGCAACTCTGCCTGCTGGTGGCCGGCGTCGCCATGGCGCGCGTGCTGGCCGCGCATGGCGCGCAGCCGCAGATGGTGGCCGGCCTGTCGATCGGCGCCTGGCCGGCGGCGGTAACGGCCGGGGTGCTGGATTTTGCGGATGCGGTGCGCCTGGTCGAGTTGCGGGCGCGCCTGATGGAAGACGCCTACCCGTCCGGCTACGGCATGACGGCGATCGGCGGTTTGACGCGCCAGCAGCTGGAACCGCTGGTGGCCGCTGTGCATGGCAGCGCGACGCCGATCTACCTGGCCAATCTGAACGCGCCGCGCCAGATCGTCATCGCCGGCGCGGACGCTGCCATGTCTGAGGTGGCCGAACTGGCACTGGAACACGGTGCCGGGCGTGCCGAACGGCTGGCCGTGGCCGTGCCCTCGCACTGCGAACTGTTCGACGAGCAGGCGCGCACGCTGGCCTGTGCGATGGACCAGGTGGCGCTGCAGCGGCCACGCATCGTTTATATCAGCAGCAGCGCCGCCCGCGCGCTGTTCGACGGCCGCCGCATCGGCGCCGACCTCGCCGCCAACATGGCGCAGCCGGTGCTGTGGGCCGACACGGTGCGCCATGCCTGGGAACGCGGCGCCCGCCTGGCGCTGGAGATGCCAAGCGGGTCGGTGCTGACCAGGCTGACCGCGCCGGAATTCCCGGACGGACTGGCACTCAGCTGCGAAGGTGCGCGCCTGGACAGCCTGGTCGGCGCGGTCACCAAGGAAGCCGACAACTCAGCTGGATGATCTGCGGACCATGTCTTGCCAGGCTATCCGCAAACCCGGCGCACCAGCGATCGAACACTCACACCGCGGTCTTGCGCGCCCGTTCGGCACCGGCCAGCAGCTCCATCACATCACTGCCCTGGATCGGCTTGACCACATGGCGGTCGAATCCGGCCGCCAGTGCCTTTTCCTTGTCCTGTGCCTGGCCATAACCGCTCAGCGCCACCAGCGGCAGGCCGTGCAGGCCCGGGATCGCGCGCAGGCGCGCCGCCAGTTCGTAGCCGTCGAATTCGGGCAGGCCGATGTCGAGCACGCACAGGTCGGGGCGCGCCCGTTTGCCGTCCTGCAGCCGGGCCAGTGCCTCGCCCGGGCTGTGCAGCACGTCGGCGCGGTGGCCTAGCGCTTCGATGTACATGGCCAGGATCTGGGCGGCATCGACGTTGTCGTCGACGATCAGCACCTGCAGCGCTGCGGCAGCCGGCGTCACGTCAGGTTCGCCAGCCTGGGGCGCCTCCGCGGCCGGCTGCTGGCGCAGGCGCGGCAGGCTGACGCTGAAACGGCTGCCGCGCCCCGGCCCATCGCTGGCAGCCCTGACGCGGCCGCCGTGCAGCTCGACCAGGCTGCGCGCCAGCGCCAGCCCGACCCCGAGACCGCCCTGCGAGCGGTCGGCGCTGCGTTCGCCCTGCGAAAACAGCTCGAAGGCGCGCGCCAGCAGGTGCGCCGACATGCCGATGCCGTCGTCGACCACCTCGACCTCGATCTCGTCGTCGTGCACCGCCACCCGCACCGCGATCTGGCCGCCGTCCGGCGTGTACTTGGCGGCATTCCCGAGCAGGTTGGCGAACACCTGCACCAGGCGCTTGCGGTCGCCGTGCACCAGCACGGCGTCATACGCCAGGGCGTCGTCCGCATCGTCCGCAAGTTCGCGCGCAACATCAAGCGCAAGGGCGTGGCCCTTGGCTTCCACCAGCGGCCGCACCTGCTCGAGCGCCTCGGCCACCAGCGCCGCGATGGCAACCGGCGCCCGGTTCAGGGTCACCTGGCCGCGCGTCACGCGCGACACGTCCAGCAAATCGTCGATCAGGCCCGTCATGTGGCTGGCCTGGCGCGCGATCACGGCGGTGACCTCGCGCAGCTGCGCCGGATCCGGCTTGCCGATGGTGAGGAAGTCGGCCGCCGCCGCGATCGGTGCCAGCGGGTTGCGCAGCTCGTGCGCCAGCATCGCCAGGAATTCGTCCTTGCGCTGGTCGGCTTCGCGCAGCTGGGCCTCGCTGCGCGCCAGCGCCTGCTGGGCGTCGCGGATCGGCGAGATGTCGACCACGTAGGCGATGCCTTCGTTCGCGTCGACCATCGTTGCGCCCATCTGCACGCTGACCCGGCTGCCGTCCTTGCGGTAGTACTCCTTGATGTGGTTGTCCATGCGGCCGGTGGCGCGCAGCTGCGCCATCACGCGCCGGTTCGCCTCGCCCCATTCCGGTGGCGTCAGCAGGCTGGACGACAGACGCCCGAGCTCGACGTCGGCGTGGCTGTAGCCCAGCATGTCGAGGAAGGACGGGTTGGCGTCGATGATGGCGCCGTCGATGCGGTAGCGAATGATGCCGATCACGTTGGAGTCGACCAGGCGCCGGAAGCGGGTTTCGCTTGCCCGCAGCGCGTCTTCCACTTCGCGCTGGCGCGTGATGTCGAGCACGACACCCGGCATCCAGGCCGGCTGGCCGTCCTCGCCATAGGTCAGCTTTGCGCGCGCCAGGACGTGGCGCCAGCCGCCGTCGGCCGCGCGCACGCGGTACTGCTGTTCGAACGGCAGGCCGCAGGCGATGGTCGCCGCGATCGCGGTGCGCGCGCCATGCAGATCGTCGGGATGGATCGCGTCCAGGTATTGCGCGAGCGAGGCACCCGCGGCGGCGCTGGCGACGCTGGTGCCGAAGATCGCCGCCAGGTTGCGGTCGGCGTAAATGCGGTCGGCGCGGATATCGTAGGTCCAGGTGCCGATGTCGGCCGCCACCAGCGCTGCGTCCTGGCGCAGGCGGGCGTCGTGCAACGCCGCCTGGTTGGCCTTGTGCTCGTGGGTTTCGGTGCAGGTGCCGAGCCAGCGCACGATGCGGCCGGCGTCGTCGCGTACCGGCAGCGCGCGCGCCAGCGTCCAGCGGTACTCGCCGCTGGCGTGGCGCAGGCGGTATTCGATCTCGTAGAGGGTGCCGGTCGCCAGCGAGTGGCGCCAGACCTCCCAGGCACGGGCGCGGTCCTCCTGATGCACCATGTCGCTCCAGCTTTCGCCATCGCTGGCGCCGGGCTGGACGCCGGTGAAATCGTACCAGCGCTGGCTGAAATAATCGTGGCGGCCGTCCGGCAGCGTCGACCACACCATGTGCGGGATGGCATCGGCGATCGCGCGGAATTGCGGGTCGCGCCCGTCCACCGTCACGCTGTGCACCAGCGTGCCCCGGATACCGTACACCGTGCCGTCGAGGTCGCGCAGCGGCGCCAGCGCCAGGCCGGCACCCAGTCCCGGCGGCTCGACCTGCAGCGCGGCGCCGGCCAATACCTGGGGCAGCACCGGCTGCAACGCTTCCCACAGCGCCGGCCAGGCCTGGGCCAGCGCTTGGCCCAGCGCGTCAAGCCGGACTGGCGCATCGGACCTCTGCCGCGCCAGGTGCGGCAGGCAGGCGTCGTTGACCAGCAGCCGCCCTTCCGCGCCCCACGCCAGGAAGGCGGGGCTGCCGCTGTCGAACAGGAAGCGCGCCGCGTAGCGCAGGGCCGGCGGCCACGCGTCCATCGGTCCCAGCGCGCAAGCGCCTTCGCGCAGCGCGCGTTCGACGATGCCAGGGGAAGTCGTGATGGTGGGCCGGGCTTGTTCTAGCATGACGTAAATATAAGAGGCCTGCAGCGATGGAAGACCTTGGATTCTAACGTTTATTTGGGGAAATGTATGCGACTGCACGAATCATGCAAACTCATCAATTTCGTCAATTATAAGTCTTATTTCCTAATTGAAACATATTATCGTCAATTATGCGTCGCAAAAAACACACGGGCCCGGCATGCATTGCACACCGGGCCCGCTAATTACTGCTTGTTCAAGTCGATCAGACCGGCACAGGTAATTTCGCCAGCAGCTTGTCGAGCGTGACCGGATACTCGCGCACGCGTACGCCGGTAGCGTTGTAGATCGCATTCGCGACCGCCGCCGCCACGCCGCAGATGCCCAGCTCGCCCACGCCCTTGGCCTTCATCGGCGAGGTGGTCGGGTCGGTCTCGTCCAGGAACACCACTTCCTGGTGCGGGATGTCGGCATGCACCGGCACCTCGTACAAAGCCAGATCGTGGTTGACGAAGTAACCGATGCGCTTGTCGACCACCAGCTCTTCCATCAGCGCGGCGCCGACGCCCATGGTCATGGCGCCGATCACCTGGCTGCGTGCCGCCTTCGGATTCAGGATGCGGCCGGCCGCACACATGGCCAGCATGCGGCGCACGCGGATCTCGCCGGTGGCGGCATCGACGCCGACTTCGACGAAGTGGGCGCCGAAGGTCGATTGCTGCTGCTTCTTGTCGAGGTCACCGTATTCCATGGTGTCCTCGCCGACAATCTCGCCGTCGGACGCCAGTTGGCGCAGGTCGGCCGACTTGCCGCCGCCCGACACCTTGCCGTCGCTGAAGTCGGCCTGCGCCGCATCGACGCCGGCCTTCTGGGCGATCTGCTCGCGCAGCTTGACGCAGGCCGCATACACGCCGGCGGTCGAGCTGTTGCCGCCCCACTGGCCGCCCGAACCGCTCGACACCGGGAAGGCCGAGTCGCCCAGGCGCACGTTGACGCGTTCCAGCGGCACGCCCAGCATCTCGGCCGCGGTCTGGGCGATGATGGTGTAGGAGCCGGTACCGATATCGGTCATGTCGGTTTCCACCGTGATCATGCCGTCGCGCTCCAGCCGCACGCGCGCCGCCGACTTCATGTTCATGTTGTTGCGGAAGGCCGAGGCCACGCCCATGCCGACCAGCCAGCGGCCGTCGCGCACCTGGCCGGGTTTGGCGTTGCGCTTGCTCCAGCCGAAGCGTTCCGCACCCATGCGCATGCAGTCGACGAAGCGGCGCTGCGAGAACTTGCGCTTGCGGTCTTCCGGATCGACCGTGGTGTCGTTGACGACGCGGAAGGTGACCGGATCCATCTTGAGCTTCTCGGCCATCTCGTCGATCGCGATTTCCAGCGCCATCATGCCCGGCGCCTCGCCCGGGGCGCGCATGGCGTTGCCTTCCGGGAGATCGAGGGTGGCCAGGCGCATCGTGGTCAGGCGATCCGCACCGGCATACAGCAGGCGCGTCTGGTTGACCGCGGTTTCCGGCTGGCCGTCCGGCAGGTCGCCCGACCAGCTGTCGTGGGCGATGGCGGTGATGCGGCCCTCGCGGGTGGCGCCGATGCGGATGCGCTGGATGGTCGCCGGGCGGTGCGTGGTGTTGTTGAACATCAGCGCGCGCTGCAGCTGCACCTTGACCGGGCGGCCGGCCGCTTTCGCGCCGAGCGCCGCCAGCACCGCTTCGGCGCGCAGGAACAGCTTGCCGCCGAAGCCGCCGCCGATGTAGGGCGAGACCATGCGCACATTGTCCTCGGGGATGCCGAGGGTCTTGGCCAGGTCCTTCTTGCCCCAGTTGATCATCTGGTTGGCCGTGTACAGGGTCAGCTTGTCGCCGTTCCAGACCGCGATCGACGAGTGCGGCTCCATCATCGCGTGCGACTGGTCGGGCGTGGTGTAGGTGGCGTCGAGCTTGACCGGGGCCTTGGCGTAGCCGCTCTCGAAGGTGCCGGCGCGGGTGTCCGGCTTGTCCTTCTCTTTCGGCTTCTTGGCGGTTTCCTTGGCCTTTTCCAGGTCGTACTCGCCCTGCTCCTTGGCATAGCTGATGTTCAGCAGGGTCGAGGCGGCGCGCGCCTGCTCGAAGCTGTCGGCGACGATCAGCGCCACCGCCTGGTGATAGTGCTCGACGCGCGGGCCGGCCAGCAGGTGGGCGGTGTTGTAATCACCCTTGGTGAGCTTGCCGGCGTTTTCATAGGTGACGATGGCGATCACGCCCGGCGCGCGCTTGGCGGCGGCGGTATCGATCGACTTGATGCGTCCCTTGGCGATGCTGGAACCGACCACGTAGCCGTAGGCGGCGTTCGGCGCCGCCTTGTGCTGCTCATAGGCGTAAGGCGCGGTGCCGGTGGTCTTGAGTGGGCCGTCGATGCGGTCGGTCGGTTTGCCGATGACCTTCAGGCGGTCGATCGGATTGGTGGTGGCGGGTGTCGTGAATTTCATGGTGTCCCTTTCATGCCTTGCGTGCGTCCGCCATCACCGATGCCAGGGTGCGTTGCACCAGCGGCACCTTGAAGGCGTTGTCTTCGGTGGTGCGGGCACCGGCCAGCAACTGCGCGGTGACTGCCTGCGCGCCTTGCGCCATCGCGGCGTCGGCTGCCGCCACGCGCCATGGGCGATGCGCCACGCCGCCCACGGCAACGCGGCCGCTGCCGTCCGGCTGCACCACCGCCGCCACCGAAATCAGGGCGAAGGCATACGACGCGCGGTCGCGCACCTTGTGATAGAAGTGCTTGCCGCCCAGCGGTTTCGGCAGCGTGACCGCGGTGATCAGTTCACCGGCGGCCAGCGTGTTCTCGATGTGCGGCGTATTGCCCGGCAGGCGATAAAAGTCTGCGATGGGGATCACACGCGCGCTGCCGTCGGGACGCACGGTCTCGATTTTCGCATCCAGCAGCTGCATGGCCACTGCCATGTCGCTCGGGTGGGTGGCGATGCATTGGTCGCTCTGGCCGACGATGGCGTGGCTGCGGGTATAGCCGCCGATGGCCGAGCAGCCGCTGCCCGGCACGCGCTTGTTGCACGGCTGGTAGGGGTCGTAGAAATAGGCGCAGCGGGTGCGCTGCAGCAGGTTGCCGGCGGTGGTCGCCTTGTTGCGCAGCTGGGCCGAAGCGCCGGCCACCAGGGCGCGCGACAGCACGCCGTAGTCGCGCCGCACGCGCATGTCGGCCGCCAGGTCGGCGTTGCGCACCAGCGCGCCCACGCGCAGGCCACCGTCCGCGGTCGGCTCGATCTTGTCCATGCCGATGCCGTTGACGTCGACCAGGTGGGCCGGCGTCTCGATCTCGAGCTTCATCAGGTCGAGCAGGTTGGTACCGCCGGCGATGAAGCGCGCGCCCGGCACTTTCACGACCGCCGCTGCGGCTTCGGCCGGCGAATGCGCGCGTTGATAGGTGAACGCCTTCATGCCTTGCCTCCCACTTCGGTGATCGCGTCGATGATGTTGGAGTAGGCGCCGCAGCGGCAGATGTTGCCGCTCATGCGTTCGCGCAGCTCGTCGATCGACAGCAGCGGACGCTGCGTGATGTCGGCGGTGGCGTGGCTCGGCTGGCCCTGTTTGATCTCATCCAGCACCGCGACGGCCGAACAGATCTGGCCCGGGGTACAGTAGCCGCACTGGTAGCCGTCGTGCTTGACGAAGGCGGTCTGCATCGGGTGCATCTTCTGGGGCGTGCCCAGGCCTTCGATGGTGGTGACCTTCGAACCTTCGTGCATCACCGCCAGGCTGAGGCAGGAATTGATGCGGCGGCCGTCGACCAGCACCGTGCAGGCGCCGCACTGGCCCTGGTCGCAGCCCTTCTTGGTGCCGGTCAGGTGCAGGTGCTCGCGCAGCAGATCGAGCAGCGTGGTGCGGGTGTCGACGTTGGCTTCGACGCGCTGGCCGTTGACGCTCAGCGCCACCTTGTTGGTGACGGGTGCCGGGGTGACGGCCGCCGGGGCCGGGTTGATGCCGGGGCCCGCCGTCTGCGCGTTGCCCACGCCGGGCAGTGCCGCCGCGGTCACCGACAGCGCGCCGCCGATCATGAGGCCGCGCCGGGTCTGGTTGATATCGCTGGGGTCGTCCATGAATGCTTTCCTTTTTTATCGATGGGTAACGTGCCTGGTTCACAATATTGCAGGCTTCATCACATTCATCATATTAATGGCAATCGGGCCGCAGGCTTCACACGGTTGCCAAACGGCCAAGTCGCACGATGGTAGCGGCTGCCGGTGCGCACGAATCATGTGTTATCTGCATAGGCTTATGAATGCGGCTCATAAATTGTTCGGTTCGGCCGCGCGGTCGGTATCGAAAAGCGCTACCTGGCGGCTTACGCATTGCGCCAACGCAGCCGATGCTTGTGCGGATATCAAGACAAGCGCACTATTGCTTTAAATTAATACGGAGGAAACATGAAAGCGTCCCTGCTCGCGCCGCTGCTGGCCGCCCTGCTGAGTTTTACCTGTGCTAGCGTCCATGCCGAGGGCGCCAACGGCGATGCGTCCGCGCCGTCTCGCCTGTCGACCGATGCCTCAGCTACGGTAATCGGCGGTTCGCTGCTGTCGGTAGCTGTCGCCGGCAGCGTGGTCGTGCTCAGCGTGGCGGCGTCCGCCGAGGGTGTGGTGCTGGTGCTGAAGGGCGCCGGCGAGGCCAGCACCGCCACCGTGCGGCTGTCGGGCGAGGCGGCGCGCGGGCTGTCGATTGCGGCCGGCACCGTGCTCGAGGTGGTGGCCACCTCCACCGGCCACGTGCTGGTCTTGTCGGGCAAGGCGCTCGCCTTCGTGCCGAATGAACTGGGCAAGGCGCTGCTGCACCACGAGCGCGCGGCATGATGGCTTGCCACGCCGCGCGCGCAGTCTGCGTTGCCTTGCCCCTGCCGCAGGCCGCCGCGTCCACTGCGGGCGCCCTGCCCCGGCTGCGGGCCGCTGTGGCCACTTTCGGCGCCGCTGCCGCGCTGGCCACCTTATTGGCCACCTCATTGGCCACCTTATTGGCCACGACGGCCGTCCCGGCGCATGCGGGCCAGGTCTGCCGCGACGAACCGCTCAGCGCCGCCGAGGTGGTCAAGTCGATGGAACTGGCGAAGAAAACGTACGAAGCGCTCGAAGCCAGCGGCGCCCGCGTGGCGCTGGTCGCGCGCGCCGGCCAGGACCTCAGCAAATACCGGCAAACGTATTCGCACATCGGCATCGTGCTGCGCGACCACCCGGCCGGGCGCTGGACCGTCGTGCATGAGCTGAACGCCTGTGGCACCGCCAGTTCGGACCTGTACAACGAAGGCATCGGCAACTTCTTCCTCACCGATTTATACCGCTACGAAGCGCGCATCCTGGTGCCGGGCCCCGAGCTGCAGGCGCGGCTGGTGCAGGTGATGGCGGGCCGCGCGCCGCGCCGCCTGCACGAACCGCGCTACAACATGCTGTCTTATGTGTATTCGACGCGCTACCAGAATTCCAACCAGTGGGTACTGGAGCTGCTGGCGTCGGCCGGCGCGGCGCCGGGCCAGGTCGAGACCCGGCTTGAGGCCCAGGCCTGGCTCAAGGCCCAGCGCTACGATCCGGCCACGGTCGAGATCCCGGCGGCGGTGCGCCTGGGCGCGCGCATGTTCCGCGCCAATGTCGCCTTCGACGATCACCCGTTCGACCGGCGCATGGCCGGCCATATCGACACGGTCAATGCCGATGCGCTGCTGCGCTTCGTGCAGGCGCGCGACCCGCAGGCGCGGGTGCTGAGCGCTGAGTAAGTATCTCCCTGATTACTCCTTCAGGCCGGAATCGGGCCGCGCATCCTTGGCGTGCAGGTCGGCCTTGACCGTGTCCGGCGCCAGGTTGTTGATCACGTTGCCGATGATTTTGCTGGTCGTCATGCCGGCCACGATGCGGTCCTTCCCGGCTTTCATCGCTTCGTAACCTTCGCTGGCCACCTTGGTCGGCGCCGCCTTTTCGCCCAGGCCCAGCTTGCTGGTATCCATATGGGCGCGGTGCCAGAACCTGGTGTCGACCTGGCCCGGCATCAAGAGGGTGATGGTCACGCCGCTGTCCTTGATTTCCGACTTGACCGCTTCGGCAAACGAAATCAGGAAAGCCTTGGTGGCGCCGTACACGGTTTCGTAGGGCGTCGGCATGGTGCCGGAAATCGAGGCCGTGAACAGCAGCTTGCCCGAGCGGCGCGCGACCATGTCCGGCAGGATGCGCTTGGTCAGGTGGACTTGCGACACGGTGTTCAGCTGGATCATGTTCAGCTCTTCGGCCAGTTCGGTGCCGCCGATGAAATAGCCGCCCAGGCCGACGCCGGCATTCAGCGCCGCCGCTTCCAGCGGCCGGCCGGTTTCCTGGATCGCCGCCACCAGGCTTTCCACGCCGTCGTATTGCGTCAGGTCGGCCGCGACCACGATCGCCTGGGCACCGGCAGCAGTGACGGCGGCGGCGGTGCCGGCCAGGCCTTCGACCGTGGTGGCGGTGATGATCAGGTCATAGCCGTCGGCGGCGAACAGGCGCGCCAGTTCGTAGCCGATGCCGCTGGAGGCGCCGGTGACCAGGGCGAGGGGACGGGATGCGGAAGTGGACATGCGGATTCCTTTCAAATCGTGACGTTGTTCCCGCAATGTTCGCGCATCGGTACCGGGGCGACGGTGCGGCCGCCAACGTAGTGCGCCATCCCGTCCGATAGCCGCCGCTCATGCGTATTGATTGCGCACGATTCAAAAAGCATGGTCATTTCATTATGTGTACGATTGATTTAAATCAAGCACGATAACTCCCACAAGTCGCCAATTCAACGAACTTCGCCGCCACATGACCGACAATCCATCGATCACCGATTCCACACAGGACAGCGCCCGCCCCCGCCCCGCATCGGAGCAGAAGTCCGACGCCAAACCGGACGACAAGCAGGACGACAAACAGGACGACAAGAACGACGGCAAGAAAGACGGCGACGCCAAGAAGCCGGTCTCACCCCAGAAGAAACGCAAGATCCGCATCGTGCTGATCGTCGCCGGCCTGCTCGTGCTGCTGATCGGCATAGGCTGGTTCGCCTACTACCAGATCGTCGGCAAGTACCATGAAGAGACCGACGACGCCTACCTGCAGGCCGACGCCGTGACGGTGTCGCCCAAGGTCGGCGGCTATGTCGAAGAAGTGCTGGTCAAGGACAACCAGGACGTCGCCGCCGGCCAGCCCTTGGTACGCATCGACGCGCGCGACTACCGCGCCCAGGCCGAGCAGTTCCAGGCCCAGATCGAGACCGCCCACGCCAATGCCGACACCGTGCGCGCCCAGATCGCCGAACAGGAATCCAGCGTGGCCGAGGCGCGCGCCCAGTTGCGTGCGGCCGAAGTCAACGCGTCGTTTGCCGCGAACGAGGTGAAACGCTACGCACCGCTGGTCGACATCGGCGCCGAAAACGCCGAGGCGCTGTCCTCGCGCCGCAACCAGGCGGCGCAGAGCGCGCAGCAGGTCGCGATGCAGCGCGCCGCCCTGGCCAGCGCCGAAAAGCGCATCGGCACATTGCGCGCCCAGGTGCGCCAGGCCGAGACCCAGGCCGGCAGCGCCGAAGCCCAGCTGAAGGCGGCCGACGTCAACCTGCAATCGACCACGCTTTCTGCCAGCATCGCCGGCCGCATCGGCGACCAGACCGTGCGCGTCGGCCAGTTCGTGCAGCCGGGCACGCGCATGATGACGCTGGTACCGGTGGGCAGCCTGTACATCACCGCCAACTTCAAGGAAACGCAGATCGGCCGCATGCGCATCGGCCAGCCGGCCCACATCAAGGTCGACGCCATGCCGGGCATGGAACTCAATGGCCGCGTCGAGAGCATGGCGCCCGGCACCGGGGCCCAGTTCTCACTGCTGCCGCCGCAGAACGCGACCGGCAACTTTACCAAGATCGTGCAGCGGATACCGGTGCGCATCGCCGTCGAAGCCACCCCGGAGACGCGCCAGCTGCTGGTGCCGGGGCTGTCGGTGAAGGTCGAGGTCGAGACCAAGGGCGCCAAGGACCAGACCAAGCAGATCAAGAAGCAGGAAGAAAAACACCAGGATAAGGTCGAAGACGCCAGGGAGGCGCGCCAATGAGTGCGGCCCAGGCCGAGGCCAAGCCCGGCGCTGACGCCGGCACCGGCGGCAAAGCCGGCGCCGAGCCGCGCGCCGATGCCGGCGCCTGGCTGGCGGTGGCCGCCGGCACCCTCGGCGCGCTGATGGCGACGCTCGACATCTCGATCGTCAACTCCTCGCTGCCGACCATCCAGGGCGAGATCGGCGCCAGCGGCACCGAAGGCACCTGGATCGCCACCGGCTACCTGGTCGCGGAAATCGTCATCATCCCGCTGTCCGGCTGGCTCGAGCGCGTGCTCGGCCTGCGCACGTTTTTGCTGGTCGCGGCCGGGCTGTTCACGGCCTTTTCGGTGCTGTGCGGCCTGTCCACCACGCTGGGCATGATGATCGTCGGCCGTGTCGGCCAGGGCTTCACCGGCGGCGCCCTGATCCCGACCGCCCAGACCATCATCGCCACCCGGCTGCCGCGCAGCCAGCAGCCGATCGGCACCGCGCTGTTTGGCGCCACCGCGATCCTGGGGCCGGTGGTGGGACCGCTGATCGGCGGCTGGCTGACCGAAAACCTGAGCTGGCACTACGCCTTCTTCCTCAACGTACCGGTGTGCGCCGGGCTGGTGGTGCTGCTGCTGGTCGGCCTCAAGCACGAGCCGGCAAAGCTCGACCTCATCGCGGAGGCCGACTGGCTCGGCATCTTCGGCCTGGCTGCCTTCCTGGGCGGACTGACGGTGGTGCTGGAGGAAGGCGAACGCGAACAGTGGTTTTCGTCCAGCCTAATCATCTGGCTCAGCCTCCTGTCCTTTGCCGGCTTCCTGCTGCTGATGGCGGGCCAATTGACGGCCAAGCGGCCGGTGATCCGTTTGAGCCTCCTGCTCGACCGCCAGTTCGGCAGCGTGGTCATCATGGGCATCACGATCGGCATGGTCATCTACGGCACCTCCTACGTGATCCCGCAATTCCTGGCCTCGATCTCGAACTACAACGCGCTGCAGTCCGGGAAGATCGTCGCGCTGGGCGGCCTGCCCAGCCTGATGATGATGCCGCTGGTACCGCTGATGATCCGCTACGTCGACATCCGCCTGGCGGTCGGCTTCGGCCTGATGGTGCTGGCCACCAGCGCCTACATCGACACCGCGCTGACCCCGCAGTCGGCCGGTGCCGACTTCGTGATCTCGCAGCTGATCCGCGGCGTCGGCACCATCTTCGCGATGGTGTTCCTGAACCAGGCCGCGATCCAGTCGGTCTCGCGCGACAACGCCAGCGACGCCGCCGGCCTATTCAACGCCGCGCGCAACCTGGGCGGCTCGCTCGCGCTGGCCGGCATCGCCGTGGTCCAGGACCAGCGCCTGTGGCTGCATTCGCGCCGCATCGAGGAATCGCTGAATGCCAACCGCGACGGCGTGCAGGAGTATTTGGCATCGCAAGCGCACGCGCTGGGCGGCATGCCGCAGGCGCTGCGCACCTTGGGCGGCACCATCCAGTTGCAGGCACTGACCATGACCTATGTCGATTTGTTCTGGATCCTGTCGGTCGGTATCGGCTGCGTGATCCCGCTGGTGCTGTTCCTGCGGCCGCTGAATACGGGCGCGCCGGTCGCCGGCCATTGATTGAGGAGTTTGCAAGGATGTCTTACCGTTCCACTTCGGCGCTGATGATCCCCGCGCTGCTGTCTGCGCTGCTGTCCGCGCTGCTGGCCGGCTGCACCACGGCCGGCAAGGATTATGCGGGGCCGCCCGCGGCGACCCAGGCGGCGTCGTTTGCGCGCGGCGGCGACGCTTCTGATGATAACCAGGTCCTGGCACGCTGGTGGCCCGCCCTCGGCGATGCCACACTGGACAGCCTGGTGGACGCCGCCCTGAAAGCCAACCCGAACCTGGACGTGGCCCGCGCACGCCTGCGCCAGGCGCGCGCCGCCCTCGGTACCGAACGCGCCAACGGCCGGCCGAACGGCACGGCCACGGCGATGGCAGCCCATGTGCGCCTGCCGCCGCTGGGCGATGCCCTCGGCGGCGCAGACACTGGCAGTGGCAGCAGTGGCGACGGCGCCGGTGGCCAGGGCGGCGACAGCAGCGGATTCGCGGTCCCCTCCTCGCTCAATCTATATAGTGTGGGCTTCGACGCCACCTGGGAAATCGACCTGTTCGGCGGCCACCGGCGCGCCGTCGAAGCAGCCGGCGCCGCCTATGAGGCCGCCGAAGCCCAGCTGGCGGACGCCCAGCTTAGCCTCACCGCCGAAGTGGCCAACGCCTACATCAACCTGCGCAGCGTGCAGCAGCGCATCGCACTCAGCGACGCCGCCATCGCGCGCCAGCAGCGCATGCTTGATCTGACCGCGCGCCGGGTGCAGGCCGGCACCGCCTCGCAACTCGACCTGACGCGCCTGCAAGGCCAGCTGGAATCCACGCGTGCGGACAGCGAGCCGCTGCTGTCCCAGCGCGACGCCTACCGCGACGAACTGGCCACGCTGGCCAGGCTCGCACCCGGCGCCCTCGACGCTCAGCTGGCCGCAGCAGCCCCGGTTCCGCTGCCCCCGGCATCGGTGGCCACCGGCGATCCGGCCGCGATGCTCAAGCGCCGTCCCGACATCCGCGCCGCCGAACGCACACTGGCGGCCAGGACCGCCCAGATCGGCCAGGCCGACGCCGCCCGCTTCCCGCGCCTGACGCTGCTCGGCCTGATCGGCATCGGCGGCACCCACCCGTCGGACCTGACCCACCTTGACGATTTTTCGGCCATCCTCGCACCGCAGCTGAGCTGGAACTTCCTCGACTTCGGCCGCAATGCGGCGCGCATCGAACAGGCCGAGGGGGTGCGTGACGAGGCCGAGGCGCAGTATCGCGTTGCCGTGCTGGGTGCGCTGCGCGATGCCGAGGGTGCGCTGTCCCGCTTCAAGCAGCGCCGCGCGACGGTGGCGACGATTGCGCGGGCCAAGGCGGCGGCGGAGCATGCGACGGAGCTGATGGCGGCGCGCCAAAAGGCAGGGACGGCGAGTTTGATCGATTTGCTGGATACCGAGCGTCAGCAGATTGCGGCGGAGCAGAACCTGGCGCAGGCGCAGGCGGCGTTGACCGGGGAGTTCGTGGCGCTGCACAAGGCGCTCGGGTTGGGGTGGCAATAATTTATCTGGATTGGGCGCCAGCGTCCGGCCGCGGGCACCTCGACCTGGTGCCTGGGGCCGGCGCCGGAAACGCCTTGTCCCAAACCTGCGGATCGCCCGGTTTCTTACCTTCGAGGTCTTCACTGACCCCGACATCGATCAGGAAGCGGTACGGCGGCTCGCGGGTCCAGCAGCCCTCGGCGCACCAGAACCGGAAGATCATCCCGTACTTTTTGGGCACGCGCAGGACGGCGGTCTGCATGTAGCCGGGTTCGAGCATGCGCGCATACAGCCGCTGTTTGCCTCCCGGCGACAAATCGAACCACACGCTGCCGTCGACTTCCCACGGCTGCCAGCCGCCTGCCTTGAACTGGTTCTGCAGGTTTTCCAGCACGGCCACGGCTTCATCGAAGGGCAGCTTCTCCAGCATGGGCGATGTCGACAGCACCGCGGCCGTGTTATGGGTATAGGTCAACGCTGCAAACTTCGTCGGCGGCAGGATGAACCCGTGCTCCGGATCGTCGAAACAGATGATGACAGCCGGTTCCTGCACCCAGGTAGCGCCAAACCCACGGGAGTCGTCGGCGGGGAGGTTGGAACGCGCCATCACGGGGAAAGTCGAGTGCCTGACGACTTCCTCGAACGGCTGACCGACCCGGAACGCCAGGATCGTCGGCTCCGGTATCCAGAAATAGGACCAGGTACCGGCAGCGAAGAGACCGGCCGCCACGACCCAGCCGAGCCGACGCCGCCTCATGCCACACCCTTGCCATCCGCAATCGCACGGATCGATGCCTCGACCTGCGCGCGCTCGGCCCCCTGCAACAATGCGTCGGACCTGTCCGCTGCATTGAGCACGAACGCCATGCGCTGGTCGGCCTCCCATAGCTTGGCGCATGCATCCTTCCAGAACATGATTGAAAAGCCTTTCTTCAGCCTGCACTCGGCCGAGAGTGTCAGCTTGATGTCTTCATAATTACCGGTAGGAAAATCGTTGGCCCAGGCAAACTGGTTAAAGGCGAGCAGCCCACGCATAACTTTACTGTTATACATGATGGTTTGAAGAATGTTCACCTGTTCATGCCGTGCCAACCACTGGACGCTGTCCGTCACGTTATTGGAATGAATTTGGGCGAATCCAGACTGAATCTCCTGGAAGGGCTTCCCGAACGGCAAGACATCGCGGTCGATTGGCCATTCCACGGCGTAGCGCCGGTTTTGACGCTTGTGCAGGTAGCCCGTGAACTCGTCCCAGCCACGTTCCATATAAAAGCGATGCAGTGGGTAGATATCCAGGAAAAGGTGCTTGTTGCCGAACGCCAGCCGGTCGTGCATTGCGGACGCACCGATCTCGGTCCCGATCTGCGTCATCACGGCATATTCGACCCCAGGCGCCGCAGCCTGCGCGAACGCCCGCTGGATCCGTTCCCGCTCGTGGCGGCTGGTCTCGACCATGTCGGACGTATGCAGCAAGCCGCATCCCACCTGCTTCGACGCAAAGGCGGCCAGGCCGGCCCACTGGAAGCGTTCGTCGGCCAGCCACAGCCGCGCGTAAGCGGCATTGATGCGCCGGTTGAGTGTCCCGGCGTCCGTGATCCATTGCCCGTTCAGCTTGAGCATGTCCTCGGCCTCCGCCTGGAAGCACGCCCAGAGATGCTCGGGCGTCAGGATCTCGACCTCGACCGCCTCACGCAGGACACCGCCTGGCCCTGGATGGGTGGTGACCGCGACCTCGGCAATCGGTTGAATGTTACGGTTGACGGGAATCCCAAAGTATTTATGCTTCGGGAAATACGGATTCGGCGCACCGGGGATATAGCTTCTGGACATAAGTTTTCCTGCGGAAGAACCAGGTGAGACTTACGCGTCGACCGCGGCCTTGCGCTCCGTGTCCGTCCGTGGCTGGATTGTCCGTGCCGGCTGCCCTTGTCCGCCAGCCGCAGAGGCCGAAGTGGCCATCACGGTGCCGGCATCGATCATCTGATACTTGCTCGTCTGGCTGTTCACCAGCTTCGGCGCCGGGCTGCATCGGCAGATGCACAAGTCTTCACTGAGCGCCACTTGCCGATTGTTGAAGCGCTCGCTCAGGCGCGGCCCGTCGAGTCCAATGATGCCCTTTGCATGGCACACCGGGCAGGACACCTCGTCACCTTCCAGGGCGATCCTGGCGCCGGCTACCGAGATTAGGGCGCTGGCCGAGCTGACGCTGCCGCCTGCGGTCGTGGTGGCGCCCAAGGTAATGTGGTAGCGCTTAAGCATGGCATCCCTTTTCCAATTGTTCAGTAAGCAGTGACTTACCAAGCAATCTTGTCAGGGATGGGGCAGCCTACTTTTGCGGGGACGCAATCGGCCGGTCTTGCGGGAACCCGAGCGGCAGCCACACCGTAAAACAGCTGCCCGTACCGGGACCGTCGCTGGCGGCGGCGATGCTGCCGCCATGCTCGCGCACGAACTGCTGCGCCAGCCACATGCCGATTCCGAGACCCTGGTCGTCCTGCCCGACCGCGGGTTGGCCGCGGTTGAAGAGTTCGAACACGCCGGCCAGGATGGCTGGCGCCATGCCGGCGCCGTCATCGCGCACATCGATCGTGAACCCGCCGGCGTCGCCGGCCAGCGCCACCTCGATGCTGCCTTGCACCTGCGTGTACTTCACGGCATTGGCCAGCATGTTGTTCAGCACCTGGGCCAGCCGTACCGGATCCACCCAGGCCTCGATGGCCCGACCGGGCAGCCGCAGCAGCATCGACTGCCGCTTGGCCTCGGCCGACGCGCGGGCCCCGGCCACCACTTCCTCCACCAGTTCGTCGATTCGCGTGCGTGCGTGACGAAGCTTGACCTGGCCGTGGTAGATGCCGGCCAGGTCCTGCAGCTCGTCGGCCAGCCGGCTGATCTGCGCCAGCTGGCGGTCGACGATCTTGTGGGTATGTTCGGCTACGCCGGGGCTGGCACCGCGCCGCAGCAGTTCGATGGCGGTCGACACCGCCGCCAGTGGATTGCGTAGTTCGTGCCCGAGCACGGCCAGGAAGCGGTCCTTGCGTTGCTCCGCCTGTTTGCGTTCGGTGACGTCGTAAGACACCACCAGGGCATAGCGCTGGTCCGGGCCGCCATCGTCTTCCACCTGCAGCAGGCGGCCGCGCGATTCGAAATCGCGGCCCTCGACCGTATGCTCACGCACGAAAGGGGCGCCGGCAAACACGCTGCTATAGTCGGCTTTGGCCTGGTCGGCGGAGGCCGGCGGCACCATCTCGCACACGCGGCGCCCGATGAAGTCGGCCGGCGTATAGCCGGTCATGGCAAGCGCTTCACCGCCAGCGAGCACGTACTCGAGCTTTTCGTCGACCACGAAAAACGCCGAGTACGGCAATTCCCCCGACACCGACGACAGCAGCCGCAGCTTCTGCATCGCAAGCTCTTCGATAGCCACCACATTCCTCTCACGTCAAAAACGAAACGTGATCATTATAACCATTGTCGATACCACCAAAGAAGTGGGCAGACCTCAGCGCCCGGCCCGCAGACGCGCCCGATCCAGCGGCAAATCCCGCAGCCGCAAGCCGCACGCATCGGCAATCGCATTCGCAATCGCCGCCGCGGTCGGTCCCTGCGACGCCTCCCCGGTCCCGAGGAAAGGCTGCCCCGGCCGGTCGATGATGTCGACCTCGAGCTGTTCCGGCACCTGGTTGAAGCGCAGGATCGGGTACTGCGCCCAGTCACGCGTCAGGATTTGCTGTTGGTCGAAGCGCACCCGTTCCAGCAGCGTCCAACTGGCCGACTGGATGATGCCGCCCTCGATCTGGTTGCGTACGCCGTCCGGGTTCACGACCTCGCCGCAATCGACCGCCGCCACCGCGCGCGTGATGCGCACCATGCCGGTCTCGCGCGCCACTTCGACTTCCAGCGCGATGGCGCAGAAGGCCGCCAGGTTTTTATAGCGCGCAAACGCGAAGCCGCGCCCGTGCCGCGGCGTCTTTTTATAGGTATCCCAGCCGAAGCGCTTGCCGGCGCGGCGCACCACGTCGACCGCGCGCGGGTCGGACAGATTACGCAGCCGGAATGCCACCGGATCGACGCCGGCCGCCTGCGCCAGTTCGTCCATGAAGCTCTCGATCGAGAACACATTGCAATAGGCGCCGAGCGAGCGCAGGGCCGAGGTGCGCATCGGCGCGCGCTCCTGGAACTGGTGCACCACGCGCGCGTTCGGCAGCACGTAATACGGGATCGCGTTGCGGTCGCCGCTGCCTTCCGGTTGCGGGCTGGGCGTCGGTGTATCGGGCTTGAAGGGCTTGTCGAGGTGGGTCGCGGCCAGCAGGTTGCCGGCCTTGCCGGGACGGGTGTTGTGCGGCGGACTCCAGACCTCGTACTGCCAGTCGACGATCTTGCCGGCGTTATCCAGCGTCGCGCGGGCACTGGTGAGCATCGCCGGGCCGTAGGGCTCCCAGCCGTGTTCGTCCTCGCGCATCCATTGCACCCGCACCGGATGGCCGGGGAAGGCGCGCGCCAGCAGGGCCGCATCGGCGGCGACGTCGTCGGCGGCGTTGTGACCGTAGCAGCCCGAACCCTCGGTGTGGATGCAGCGGATGACGGCCTTGTCGGCGCCGAGCAGCTCGGCCAGCGCATCGCGCAGCGGATACACGCCCTGGCTGTGGGTCCAGACCGTGTACTGGCCGTTCACCAGCTGGGCCACCGCGCACGACGGGCCGATCGAGGCGTGCAGCTGGAAGGGTTTCGTATAGTTGGCTGCCAGCGTGCGGCCGGTGGTTCCGGGAGTCCCACGTTCAAGGATGGGATACGGCTTGGCCGGCCACGCGCGCACCATCGCCGCCGTCACAGGCTCGGTCGGCAAGGTCGCCGGCAGCTCCCAGCGCGCCGCGCGCGCCAGCGCCGCCGCGGCCTTCACAGCGCGGTATTCGCCATCGGCGATCACGGCCAGGAAGCGGCCGTCGCGCACTACCTTCAGCACGCCCGGCAGGCGCGCGACGGCGGCAGTCTCCACCTCGAGCAGACGCGCACCCGGCGTGGGCGGACGCACCACGCGGCCGTGCACCATGTTCGGCAGGCGCAGGTCCTGCACGTAGGCGATGCCGCCCGTGACCTTGGCCGGGATGTCGATCCGCTGCAAGGGCTTGCCGGCGACCGTGTGGCCTTCCGGCGCCCGCACCGGAATGGCCGGGTTGCAGCGCAGGTGCAACTGCTGGCCGGCGAGCAGCTCGCCATAAGTGGCGCGGCGCCCGTCCGGCGCCTGGAACGTACCGTCGCGCACCGTCACCGCCGGGGCACCGATACCGAAACGTTTGGCTGCCAGTTCGGCCAGGATCTGGCGTACCTGGGCCGCAGCATGACGCAGCGCGGTGCCGCTGTCCTGCATCGAATGGCTGCCGGCCGTGTAGCCCTCATTCGGGGTGCGCGCGGTGTCGGCCGTGACCAGCGTGATGCGGCCCGGCGATACCAGCAGCTCCTCGGCCGCCACCTGCAGCAGCGCGGTCTTGATGCCCTGCCCCAGCTCGGCCTTGCCGGTGAAGACGGTGATGCGGTTGTCCGCATCGATGCGGATCCAGGCGTCCAGCCACGGTTCTTTTTCCAGGCTGCCGGGGAGCTTGCCTTTGTTCAGCGGCGTCTCGTCCTGCGACCAAACCGGGCCTATCGCGAACATCATCGTCAGCGACCCGCCGGCGGCCAGCAGCTGCCGGCGGCGCGGGCTTTCCAGGCCAGTCCTCATGCCTTGCCTCCTTTCACAGGCAGCGCATCGGCCGCGCGCCGCACCGCGCGCAGGATGCGCATGTGGGTGCCGCAGCGGCACAGGTTCGGCATCATGTGCTTGCGGATATCGGCATCGGTCGGCTTCGGTCCTTTTCCCTGTTCATACGGTGCCAGCAGGCTTTGCGCGCGCATCATCATGCCGGCGATGCAGTAGCCGCATTGCGCCGCCTGTTCGGCGATGAAAGCCTGCTGCAGCACGCCCGGCGCCTGCGTCGTGCCGAGGCCTTCGACAGTGCCGACCGCGCGGTCGCCGACCACCGACACCGGTACCAGGCAGGACATCACGGATTCGCCGCCAAGGGTCACGGTGCAGGCGCCGCACTGGCCCAGGCCGCAGCCGAACTTGGCGCCGTTCAGCTGCAGGTCGTTGCGCAGCACATATAAGAGAGGCGTATCCGGATCGGTGTCGACGGCATGATCGCGGCCGTTTACGCGCAGGTGGTATGTCGTCATGGCTGCTTCGCTTTCTTGACCTGGTCGTCGATGTGCTCCCATTGCGGCTGGCCGGCGCCGTAGCGGCGCAGGTAGGCGGTCAGCGCGGCGGTTTGTTCGTCGCTGAGGATGTCGCCGAAGGCCGGCATCCAGCGCGCCGGTTCGCCGTCCGGCGGCGAAATCCCCTGGCGCACGATCTGGATCAGGCTGCGCGGGTCGGGGTCGTACAGCGCCACCGCCTTCTGCAATTGCAGTGCCGCGCCCGAAGTGGCTTCGCGCCCGAGGTCGTGGCAGCGCGCGCAGCTGTTCGTGTACACCGCATGACCGATCTGCATTCGAGCCAGATCCGGATCGTTGGCGGCGGGTGCAGGCAGACTGCCAGGCATGGCGGCGCGGGTCTGGCGCTGCGGCGCCTTGGCCAGGTAGCTGTGAATGTAAGTGGCGATGGCGTCGACGTCCTTCGGGTCGGCCAGACGCAGGTTCTCGACCGTGGCCTGCATCGGGCCGCCGGCCACCGCGTGGTCCGGCGCGATCCCGGTGCGCAGGTACTCGGCCAGGTGCTCGCGCGTCCATGGCAACGGCGACGGCGATTTCTCGTTCAGCGCCGGCACGTACCAGCCCTCCGCCTCGCCGCCATCCAGGTGGCGGCTGAAGTCGGTGCCGCCCAGCTTGGTGCGCGGCGTGTGGCAAGCGGTGCAATGGCTCAGCGCCACCGACAGGTAGGCGCCGCGGTTCCATTCGGCGCTTTGCGACGCATCCGGCTGCCACGGTTCGCGCTTCAGGTAAAGGATGTTCCAGAACGCCACCAGCGGGCGGAAGCCGAACGGGAACGTCATGTCGTTGTCGTGCGCCGGCGCCGCCAGCGCGGGACGCGTCATGAAGTAGGCGTACATCGCGCGGATGTCGTCCTGGGCCAGTTGCGTGTAGTGGTCGTAGGGGAAAGCCGGATACAGAAGGTGACCATCGCGCGACACGCCTTCGCGCAGCGCGCGCGTAAAGGCCGCTTCGCTCCACCGTCCGATGCCGGTGCGGGCGTCGGGCGTGATGTTGGTGCTGTAGACGGTGCCGAAGGGCGTGGCCAGCGCGCGGCCGCCGGCGTAGGGGCGCGACGCGTCGACCGTATGGCAGGCGGCGCAGGTGCCGATGGCCGCCAGGCGCTGGCCGCGTTCGATGGTGGCCGTATCGAAGGCCGCGGCAGCCGGCGCTGCGGTCTGCGGCTCGATGGCCGGGCGCCACATGATGGCGAAGGCGGCCAGCGCCAGCAAAACCAGTAAGAGCGGCAACGCCAGCAGGATAAGGCGACGCCGTCGTTTCGCTGTGTGCGGGCGTGCGGCGGGATCCAGTGATGCGGGGGCCATGTTGTCTCCGATGTAATGCTCGCGATTATGAACGCCTTTTATAAAGCCTTCCGTACAGCGGCGGCTATTGTGCGCGCGTCAATATCATCGAGCCATGGCGAACATTGCCTTTAAGACATATACTCGCACTTTCGCCGTTTCCTCCTCCTGTCTGCGCCAAGGAATCCATGATCCGCCGCCCTCTTCCCGTCCTCACCCTGATGCTGTCCCTCGCCTTCGGTGCGCCCTTCGCGCAAGCCGACAATGCCGCCGTCGCTGCCAACGCAGCCGATACCGCGGCACCCCAGCGCGACCTGCGCGAGACCTATACCAAGTATGAGTACCGCATCCCGATGCGCGACGGCACCCGCCTGTTCACCGTCGTCTACGCGCCGAAGGACGCTTCGAAGACCTACCCCTTCCTGATCAACCGCACGCCGTACAGCGTGGGCGTGTTCGCGGACGGCGAGCGCCACTACGGCGTCGACTGGTTCCCGAAGCAGATCGGCCCGTCGAAGGAATTCGACGACGCCGGCTACATCTTCGTCAAGCAGGATGTGCGCGGCCGCTACATGTCCGAGGGTAAGTGGGTCGAAATGAGCCCGCACGGCAAGGACGTCAAGCGCGCCGCCGGCGAAGGCACCGAAAGCCAGGACATGTACGACACCATGGAATGGCTGCTCAAGCACGTCCCCAACAACAACGGCAAGGCCGGCATCTACGGCATCAGCTATCCCGGCTTCTATACCTCGGCCAGCATCATCGATTCGCATCCGGCGATCAAGGCCGCCTCGCCGCAGGCGCCGGTGACCGATTTGTACATGGGCGACGACTCCTACCACGGCGGCGCGTTCATGCTGGCGGCGAACTTCGGCTTCTATTCGTCCTTCACCGAGCAGCAGAACCCGACGCCGCTGCCCAAGACGCGCAGCGAATTCGACTACGGCACCGCCGACGGCTACGACTTCTTCCTGCAGCATCTGACGATGCAGAACATCCTCGGCACGCTCACGGACAACCAGCGCGCGCTGCTGGCGCCGACCATCGACCATGACACCTACGACGACTTCTGGAAGATCCGCGCGATCGCCCCGCACCTGAAGAACGTCAAGGCGGCCGTGCTGACCGTCGGCGGCTGGTTCGACGCCGAGGATCCGCAAGGCCCGTTCACGACCTACCATGCGATCAAGAAGAACAATCCCGGCATCTTCAACGGCCTGGTGATCGGTCCGTGGGTGCACGGCGGCTGGGCCGGTTACGAGGGCAAGCGCCTGGGCCGGGTCTCGTTCGACCGCAAGACCGGCGAGGACTTCCGTTCGAATATCCAGTTCCCGTTCTTCGAACAGCAGCTGAAGGGCGTGAAACCGTCCAAGCCGATCGCCGAAGTGACCGCCTTCGAGACCGGGTCCAACGTGTGGCGCCAGTACAGTGCCTGGCCACCGGTGCCGGCCAAACCGCGCACCTTGTACTTCGGCGCCAACGGCAAGTTGAGCTGGCAGCAGCCGGCGGCCGGCGCGTCGGCAAATACCGCCTACGACGAATACGTCGCCGATCCGAAGAAGCCGGTGCCCTTCGTCGGCTACGCCGTCACCGACGTGCCGCAGGAGTACATGGTGTCCGACCAGCGCTTTGCCGCCTCGCGTTCGGACGTGCTGGTCTACCAGAGCGAGGTGCTGGAAGACGACGTGACGATCGCCGGTCCGGTCACCCCCAAGCTGTTCGTGTCGACCACCGGCACCGACGCCGACTGGGTCGTCAAGCTGATCGACGTCTACCCATCGGAATACCCGGGTGCCGAAGCCTACGAACGCGGCCACGACGTCGACACGCCGTCCTCGCCGATGGCCGGCTACCAGATGCTGGTGCGCGGGAATCCGCTGCGCGGCAAGTTCCGCAACAGCTTCGAAAAGCCGGAACCCTTCGTGCCCGGCAAAGTGGAGCCGATCAGCTACCATCTCGGCGACGTCAACCACACCTTCCGCCGCGGCCACCGCATCATGGTGCAGGTGCAGAGTTCGTGGTTCCCGCTGGTGGATCTGAATCCGCAGACCTTCGTCTCGATTCCGAAGGCGAAGCCGGAGGATTTCAAGAAGGCGACCCAGCGTGTGTACCATGCGCCGGAGACGCCGTCGGGCTTGCAGGTGTTGGTGATGCCGCAGCCGTAAGGATCAATGGCACTGACGC
>Ga0265780_10001315_pt1 | contig 35358 bp, 26 predicted proteins | sample P1T30metagenome_FD_192432 | JGI IMG/M metagenome (GOLD analysis project Ga0265780, IMG submission 192432) | Plant litter microbial communities from East Loma Ridge, Irvine, California - P1 T30 | ecosystem: Environmental > Terrestrial > Plant litter > Unclassified | place: USA: California...
CGCATATGAATGTCTTTCAGATCCCACGTTTCGCGCCGCCTATGATAGTGCCTTTCTAAAATCAGTTCATCAGCCCGGCTCCGCTGTTCCTGGCCACACAAATTCGGCAACACAGAATAGCGCACGCCCATCAAAACCACCGCCACAAAAGCTCAATGTATCAGATTGCGGATGGAGCTTCAGCATCCGCATCGGCGAAGCATACAAGCCGTATCAATGGGGCCCTGGTCTAGTCTTTGCCGAAGAGCACAAAGTCCTCGTTTTCCTAAAAGTCCGTAAGCGGAGCGAATATATATCCAGAAAGACCCCGGACGTAAGACTTGCAGTGGCTGCTACACCCCAAAACTGCGCTATTCGCAAGATCGAGTCTCTTCTACGGCATCGCATGACACCTGCTGGTCCGGAAGAACAACTCCTCGTCACCATCTTCACCTTCCCACATGCGAGGGGAGCCTTCGCGGCGCAGAAAAAGGGCACGCCTTCGTGTTTTAACTTCGGCTGGCAGATCCAGCCGAAGGAGCTGCGCCCATACTTTCAAGCTCCTGGGGGCGTGCGGACGTGGGGAACGTGTTTGATCTTTTTGACCAGGCCACCGCAGCTCGTAACGGACACACCATGCCAGGATGACAATCCACGGTATGTGCTGCTTCACGACAAAGATCTGCAGAGCGAAACCGGCAAAGCTTGTCAAGGAAGCCATATGAAGTGTGCTCCCAGTCAAGGGTGTCCGTGCACAAGGACGACAAAAGTTGCCTGGGATAAAGAGGGGGAGAAAATGTATCGGCTGGCCGCGTTTGGGTGGCAGACGAGGGGTATGGGTAAAGGCGAGGCATGTGAGGAGTAGCTTGATACAAGAAATAAACAGAAGCGTAACGACCTTTCCTATTTGTGCACTGCTCCAGCCAAAGGTAGGTGGACGTGATTTCTCTCACGTGGCTTCCACCACGTACACTACTCAACCCCTTCAACTTGGTACTCAATATTGCTGCTGTTCATGGATAATTTCATGTCTCAGTGCCTCGCTCCATGGAGATCACAACACACTTTATCACTTCGTCCACGTCACTTGGGAGAATGAGCCACATGCCACGTTCATGTGCGTTCGGTCACATAGCCATTCGAGTGAACGACATATTATAAAGTGCTTCTGCCCAAATCCACGGAACATGTTCTCTTTCGATACGCAACCTCCTTACCAGCAATAAACCGAATGCCTTCATCTCCGAACATCGAGAGTTTCCTACTCAGCGTACTCAAGGAATTCGAGTGGTATATCAGAGAAGCCGGCTGCTGGGATTCCGTAACCGTCCAACCCACACTGACAAACCCAGTCCTACCCATGTTCCAAAACCGATGGGCCACCGGCCCCAACCAACACACCCGCGCCGTCTACTCCGGCCTATATCCCGGCCTCGTACTCGCCTCGCGCCTACTGAGCGAAGACTGGCCTCTGTTATGGTTCACAAAGCTAACATTCAGCAGCCGCGTTGCCAGCACCACCAACCCAGGCCAGATACATCTCGCAGCCACATCTAACTCCACCCCCGCCGCCCAAATCGCACAGGTCAAATCCAACCTCGCCGAACTCGGCCAAGTCATCACTTTCCTCTTCGCTCCGCGCTCCTGCACAGACAGAGCCTGGGGCACAACCTACAACACCAAACACGCCATGCGCTTCCACGCGGAATTCCGCGCCGCCGATCGTCCCAGCATCAAACCGGAGTTCTCAACAGACGCCTACCGGCGCCGCCATCAACGTCCCTGGGTCGTCATGAATCCTTTCTTCATGGACTACTTCCGCGCCCGCGAGGCCTTTTGCACACCCGCCGAAACATACCGCGTGCAGTTCTTATTCGCCATCACGCTTGTGCACGAGGTCGCGCACGCGTACTGGTTCTGGCTGCACGAGCGGATGCCCGAGCCGCTATGGGATGCGAGCGAGAGAAACCCCGAGCTGGGGTTTTCGTGGGAGCGCGAAGTTATTGGGCGGGTGGTGCAGCCGATGCTAGGGTATCAGGGGGTGGATGGGATACGCACACTTATTTCCTCGGAATTGCGTGAGTATCGGGGTTCCGAGGATCGCATGGAGGCGCTTGTGGACATGCAGCATGCGACGCGGTTGAGTAGGACGCTGACGAGATATGGGAAGAAGCGCAGGTGGCCGGTTCTTAAACCGAGTGAGTTGCGCGGCAGTGAATTGTTTCTTGAAAATCCAGGTCGGAAATATCTTGCGGGCATTCAATGTATACCGATGGCGTGGGTGAGCGCGTGGTTTCAGGAATCGGAATGGGTGAGGAGAAAGGGGGATTGGGATAGGCATAACATGTACTGGCCGCCGGCGCTGAGAGATGCATTTCTGGTTGTGTATGACCAGAACGGGACAACAGTGCAGATTCTCCGATCGTTGAATGTAAGTATTGAGGGCGACAAGAAGATTTACAAGGAGTTGCAGAAAGAGGAGAAAGAGATGGATGCGAGGAAGAAGCAAAGGGAGAAGGATGAGGAGGGTATTCGCAAGGCGTTTGCGAAGATGAATATCTAGACGGTGGGTAGGACACTCGGGCAACGAGGGGCTATACACGTTTTCATTCTTATTTCTTACACACAAATCATGCTACACTCCTCTCATAACTCTCTCAGTTGAACACCCTCCACTAATCAACAACCGCCTCCCCAACCCTCCTCCCCCACACCGCCCAGATCTCCACCATAGCCCGCCACGTCTCCTCGCTATCAAGCCTCACAAAAATGCTCACGGGCGCGGCTTGAGGCGATCGAGGCACCACAGCCCTGATGCGGCCGGTTGCGTCGAAGCCGAGTTGCGCAGACACAAGGGCGGTGAAGCGCGTGAGAGTGAGGTTGGGGGTAGACAGGATGGCTGCGGCGGATGTCGTTGCGGTGTGGCGGATGAGAAAGGCGGTGGGATGGGATGGTGGTCTGGTGGGTTGGTTGTGGGCAGGGGTGGGCTGGGCGTTGGCTGGCAGAGTCGGTTGAAGGGGATGTGAAGTGTTGGGCTGGGCGTTGATTGGTGTGTCGGCTTGGGTAGGATGCGAAGTGCTGGGATGAGCGCTGTCGTCGCCATGCTCTGATCCGGTGCTGCTGAGGAGCAGTGTAATGGGGATACTAGTGCGTGTGCCGGTCTCTGCGTCATTTTGCATCTCCTCTTGGACGGGAATTTGAGCCCGGTCCTGGTCCTGGACATCGTCGAGCTCATCCTCTTGGGCGGTTGTCTCGGTGTCTTGAATGTCCAGTCCCATCGCGCCAGAAGACTGCTCTCCACCATCTACAATGTCCAAGTGCACACCCTCACTCTGAACACCTTCGTCTCGCCCAGCCCCATCCTCATCTCCTCTCACCCTCCTCCTCCCCACCCTCCCATTCTTCACCATCCAAACATTATGCTTCTCATTCCGATTCAAAATCCTCGCCCTCGCAATCAACACCTCCTGCAACCTCCTCTTCCCCACCATCCCCTCCTTCTCCGCCAAAAACCCCAACTCGCCTTTCACCCGCGCGAAAACCGGTTTCAACACCCGAGCAGTCGCCTTCCTGGCGCTGACTAGGAAACTCATGCGCCCGAGGAGACCGGCGGATTGCATGGCGGCTTGCATGGAGGTGCGCAGGGCCCAGGCTTCGCAGACGGTGAGGGAGAGGGCGGCGGAGATGTTGTGGGCGTAGTTGAGGTGGTGGGCTGGGGGGAGGGAATTGCTTGAGGAGCTGCCTGAGGAAGTGCTTGAGGACTCGGAGCTTGAGCTCGAGGGGCTGTTGGGATGCATAGATGCGTCGGAGCCGGTGGGGGAGTGAAGATCGTTGGGAGGGTCGCTCAGATCGGAGTCGGAGTCGTAGTCGATGTGGAATGTAGCCCTGATGGCGGCTTCTCTGGCCCCGGGAGTTTCGCTATCCTGCGTAGATGGAATGGCGAGGCTATTCGTTGGTGTTCGATCGGTTGTGGACATATTGGCCCGTTGTAAAAGGGAAGCTTGTGGTATGGGAATGTCTGGCTGGGCAGAATAAGAGGTCATTTATATGTGTGCTCTGTTTCTTGCTGTTTGTCTCAGAACTGCACATGTCTGATATGGAATGAGATAGTCTCACTTAGCTGAAGCTAGATGGACATATTGTCTCGCATGTTCGAAACGCATGTCGGACCTGGTTCAGAAGCAAACACTCAGGACATTTCTAGATATTGAGGAGAAAAGAGAAGTGAAGTAAGCAGGATGGCAACTCAGAGTGAAGGACACGCACTATTTTGCTGTTATAAACTCCACTACTTTTTGCCAATGGGCCCAATGGAACTCGTCGAAGAACTTTCTCTTCCATTATCATATCTCGTTGGTGAACTGCTGGGTGCCATTCAAACCTCACCTGTCTTCGCAAGTAAGCGCTCCCTAAATCTCGTGGTTATCATTCGGCAGTCGTGCACCATCCGTACTACCCCACCTCGAAGTGTCGACTCGCTACCAGTTATACAGATCACACGTCTTCAGATCTCGCCATCTAAACACTCCCTCAACCAGCCGCCTCCCGATAGAAGCCAATAGAATTATTTCCCCCAGCCAGTGCAAACATTTCGCTCTTGACCGGGTTCTTCGGCAACCACTTGGCGCTCCACAACGGCTTATCGCCATGAGAGTGCGTCGCCACACACGCCCTCGTATCTATGCGCCAGATTTTGGCTTTGGAGTCGTGCGATCTATATTGAGGTCAGCCTCAATTTTCTCATGTTTCAAGTAAACGTACCCTGATAGCAGATACTCGCCTGTATCGCTCCAGTCGAGAGATAGTACCCAGCCGCCGTGTCCTGTGAAGTTGGCGACCTGTTCGCCAGATGTGACGTCGTACAGCGCGATGATTCGTGCATCGCCTCCTGCCGCGAGGAGTTTTGAGGCGGGAGAGAATGCGACACTGCGGACGGGGTGGACCAGGCCTGCGAGAGAGTGCGCGAGGCGGCCGGTTTCGTTGTTGAAGACGTAGACGGATCCGTTCTCGTGGCCGGAGGCTGTGAAGCTTCCGTTGCGACTCTGTGAATGTGTTAGTATAGCTGTGGCGAAATGTATTGATCAGGGTGGTTACATACCAGATCGACGCATAGTCCGAAGCTGCCCTTGGTCTCGTACTCGCGGATCTTGGGCATGCCCTCGCCTTTGTTTAGGCTCCAGACGTTGACTTTGCCGTTGATGCTGCTGCCTGCCAGATACTGGCCATCTGCGCTGATCGCAATGGCCCATATCTCACCTGGCTTGTTCTGGTCTGCAGTGTGCGTCAGCGCTTCGAATCCCCCCAAAGTCGTAGTATGAGCTCGCAATGAAAGCGCAAGGCGTACCCACCAACGATCTCTCCATCTTCACTCCACACGCCATCCTCGTCCTGACTCCATATCTTGACCTTGCCTTCGAAACCAGCGCTCGCAGCTCGTCTTGCCTTGTCTTCTCTTGCTGTGACCAGGTGGTGGATGCCGAGTGGATGTGCCTTGTCTAATGTTTGTATGACGGGGAAGTCGGGCTTTGTGGTGTCGTAAACATTGATACTACTTGATCCCGAAGCCGATAGTAATTGTGTACTTGTCGGCGCGACCGCAAAGACATCAGCAGCGTTTGGATGCGCCGAGTCGACCGTGTGAAGCGTGAGGTATTGTTTCGACTAGCAACAATTAGCATGCACAGCTTCAGCGTCCACAACATAGCAGAAACAAACCATGACGTCGTGTCAGAAGCTCCTCACTCCTTTCTATGCGCGCAGCGCGTCTTTTCACCTCACCATGTAGCTTCGTTGCAAATTTCGCAAAAGCAGTCGCAAGCTCGATGAGGTCAGTACAAACACGAAAACGCGATGTCACCAGCCCACAGTCCGTCCCGCCATGCCCCACCAAAAGACCCCTAGCTTGACCGCCAATCACGCCGCAGCGCATCCAAGTCGGACAGGAATGCTCCCTCAATGCCATTGACTCTTGCGAGAAGTGGTAGAAGCCTTGTGAAAGAGTAACGGAGCTTGTTGAGTCACCGGTCGTACTTAGCCTCCCTTCGCTGCGCAAGCCCATATAACCCTCTGTTCACTGCACCATCATTGTCCCACACCACATCGCACAACATGGCTCCAACCGACACGTCCGCCGTCGAGAAGAACCGTGCCATCGTCATCAGCGGGCCCAGCGGTGCCGGCAAATCGACGATCCTGAAGCGCCTGTTCGAAGAATACCCCGACAAGTTCGGCTTCAGTATTTCGCACACGACACGCGGACCCCGCGCCGGCGAGGAAGATGGGCGCGAGTACTACTTCGTGAAGAAGGATGAGTTTCAGGACTTGGTGGACAAGAAGGGCTTCATTGAGCATGCGCAGTTTGGCGATAATTGCTATGGCACGAGCATCAAGGCGGTCAACGATATTGCGGAGAAGGGCAGGATTTGTATATTGGATATTGAGATGGAGGTAAACAGTTTCCCTGTGCTGCATCCCTTCTTTGTACTAATTCAAGTGCAGGGCGTCAAGCAGGTCGCAAATCACCCCACGTTCCCTCGCCCACGATTCTTGTTCTTGTCACCGCCGTCGATGGAAATTCTTGAGCAGCGGTTGCGTAGTCGCGCGACGGACAAGGAAGAGGCTATTCTCAAGAGGCTGAAACAGGCGAAGAACGAGATGGACTTTGCGAACAGCGGAGAGGCGCCGCACGACAAGGTTGTGGTCAACGATGACCTGGACAAGGCGTACAAGGAGGTCAAGGAGTTCATCGTTGGCAGCGATGCATGAAGAGCAAATCAAGTCGAGAATATCAACATTTCGCATGAGAACGAAAAACATAAGCGGCATCCATGATGTGAATTAATAGAAAAAATAAACTATCTAAGCCATGAGGTCTTGTCAGTTTGTGTTTGAAATGCTCAGCAGCGACCGTCCTACCACTTTGGGATTCAGACAGTCTCAGTGCTTGACTCTATTTCATTTGTCTCCTCATTTAGACCCATGGCTGAAAGAATCTGGCTTGTTCGACCAAGCGTACACACGCTATCAAAGATAGCCGTGTTCAGATCCGAAAAATATGTCGATGGTGAACGTCCCTCGCCTCAAGAATAAGCCCCATTGAGTTACCACCGACGCGACCCGTATGACCGAGTCGTTCCGATGGCAATCGCATAACCATAAACTGGACGAGAAGACCCTCCGTACCTGGCGCTGCTTCGACATCTCGATCCCTCCTCGAACTCTGCTAGGCGATCTGTCAGAGGACAGGTAAGGTAGCCAGCGGGCTCATATCATCGCCCTGGTGCCGACCCCTCCACCCGCGCCATCGAGAAAGTAGCTGTGGAAGAGACTAGCGGAAAAGAGAGCGAAGAAGTGTCGGGAGCGGTAGGAGGTCGCGCTTCTATGGCGATTCGTTGCTGAAAGTGCGGTCCGTGAAGACCGATGTCCGGGGACTTTCTCCCAAAGCGAAAGGAAGAGACGCCCGAGGGCGCTCTGTCTGTGTGCTTCGTTGCGATTCTTTGAGCGAGGAACGTTGGAGGGAAGCTGGGGCTGCAAAAGGAAAAGTTGTTTTAGCGGATGGCGGAGCGGCGGAAGGTTTGGCCGCAGGCAGCGCTAGGTTGGAGTGGGCTGGCGCCTGCAAGGATGCCTGGAAGCTTGGACGGCTGCACTTCTTTTGCTGCGAGCGCGACGACGGTGAAAGAGTATCGAGAGGCGCTGCTGAGTATTTATTGCGTGACTCTGCCGAATTGATAATCCTGCCATCGCTCACTCGTTCTCGTCGCGACTTAGACTGCGCAACTCGTGCATTCGAGCATCTTCGCGCTCGACCTACCGCTGCGGCATAACAAGACGCTCGCGCAGAGCTTCCTTAGCGACATCTGCTCCTCCACCGCGACCTAAGCTCCACCACTCACAATGGCCTTGTTCGGTTCCCAACCCGCTGCGTCTGCAAGCTCTACCACGGGCGACACTAGCAAGGACGTCGAGATTCCCGCGGGCCAGCTCCCGTCAGACAGCATATCCGAGCTCCAGTTCTCGCCTACACACGACCTGCTCGCCGTCGCAAGCTGGGACAAGAAGGTCTACATCTACGAAGTCAACGGCAACGGCGCACAGGGAAAGTACCTGTTCGAGTGCCAAGGCCATGTTCTGGGTCTCGGATGGTCAAAGGTACGTCCAGGGTAGATGCGAGATGTACAAGATGGAATGACTAACATGAACAGGACGGCACGCGCATTGCTGCTGGCGACTCCACCGGCCACCTCAACATCGTCGACTTCCGCAGCAACCCCGCCAGCGGCACAATCCCCGCGCAACAAGCAAAGGCCCACACCGAGGCCATCAAGTGCGTGCGCTGGTTCCAGACGGGCGGCCTGGACTACGTCGCGACGGGCTCATGGGACAAGACGGTCAAGTTCTGGGACTTGAAGGGCGCCGAGCCCGTGGGCACGCTCGATGCGCAGGAGCGCGTCTACAGCATGGACGTCAAGGACCAGCTCCTCGTCGTCGCGACCGCCGAGCGCCACATCCACACCATCAACCTGCAAGACCCCACCAAGATCTACAAGTCCATCACCAGCCCGCTGAAATGGCAGACGCGCGTCGTGTCCTGCTTTAGCGACGCGACGGGTTTCGCCGTCGGCAGCATCGAAGGGCGTTGCGCCATTCAATACGTCGAGGACAAAGACACCAGGTACGCCCTCCCTCCCCCTACAACTAACAACCACTAACTCCCCCACCAGCCTAAACTTCTCCTTCAAATGCCACCGCCAACCCGACCCCTCCCAGCGCGACGTCGCCAAAGTCTACTCCGTCAACGCCATCTCCTTCCACCCCGTGCACGGCACCTTCAGCACCGCCGGCAGCGACGGCACATTCCACTTCTGGGACAAGGACGCAAAGCACCGCCTCAAAGGCTACCCAGAGGTCGGCGGCAGCATCACGGCCACGGCCTTTTCGCGCACCGGCGACATCTTTGCGTACGCGGTCAGCTACGATTGGAGCAAGGGATACAGCGGGAATAACGCCCAGTACCCGATTAAAATCAAGCTGCACCCCGTGGTGGGCGATGAGTGCAAGCCTAGGCCGGGCACGAAGAAGAGGTAGAATCCTGGACACAAGAGGTCTGGGGCCGCGGACTAGGTGGGCTGGAGAGGCTTTGAGGGGCGGGAGTGCACTGCTCGCGTCCAGCTGTGCAAGACGTGCTCAAGCATAGCAGCATGCGCCTGAACTGTAGCAAAGGGCCCGGGGAATCTTGATGGAGTATTCTTCTTCCTCACCGCTCACCGCACAAATGTGTGCTTTGTTTTCGTTTTAATTGCATTAGCGTTACGGGGTTTGGCTCGGCGCAATAGGGACTGTACGTTCACGGCGAGAAATCAGTGAGGGGATAGCAAGCAATTAAAAAAAAAACGAAATGCAATTACATTGTCGGAAAAAGATGTGGATATCTTTGCATTTTTGCATTCGTGTTTTTGAGTAATGTAGAAATGTACCGTGATGTGAAGTCCGTTTTACGCCGTTTCTCATACCCGACAGTTCATGTTCGCCGGAAACACCTTGCTTTACACATACCATCTCACATCCTTCTCCCATCACATCTCAACTACTAACGGGACCACCATTCTCAGTCCCCGTCGCGCCCTCCACCCTCTGCCTCTTGACATCTGGGCCCTCACCCGTCACATTTGCCCCCTGATTACTTACATCCTGCAGCGGCGGCCTCTCCCTCTTGACACCCGCCGCACCATTAGCAAACGTCGGCGGCTTGTATGCACCACGGTTTGCACTAGGACTCATGGCGTAGTTGGGCGCGCCAGGCATGCCGATACGCCTGTTCATGTCTTGCTGGGGGTTGACGAAGTTTGACGGACGTGAAGGGCGGGAGTTGGCGGGCTCCGCGGCTGGGGGAGGAGCGGGTGGTGCGCCGACCTGTTCGCGTTTGACGGGGGCGCTGCGTCGATTGTCGATGCCTGGGGTGCGCTTGTCTTTGGGCACGGGCGATTCGGCGTTGGGGTTGAAGGTGGGGAGGTGTGCGATTGATGGAACGGCGGCATCGGAGTTCTGGAGAAGTTCGGCTGCGCGAGACGTGATAAAGCCTACAGGCGGTCGACCGTTGGGAGGTGCGGGGTTGGCGGAAGGGGTCGTTGTTCCTTGTGCTGGCGGAGCAGGGCGTGGCTGAGCGGACGCATGCTGGGCATCTGGAGGAGTGTGTCGGAGAGGCTGGTTTTGGGGTTGCTGATTCTGCTGCACAGGGGCTCGGGGCGGCATGTTTGCGTTGCTGTTCGGTGGAGGCATACGCCCACCACTCTGGTCAGGTCGCTGCTGGTTATGCGGCTGTACTGGGGTTTGAGGCTGTCGCTGCATCGGACCAGCTGGAGATGGCCGTCCTGGTCCCTGGTTTGGTCGATGTTGAGATGGGCCTTGACCGTTGACACCATTTGCTGGTGGCATACGCGGTGGAGGCTGTCGAGGAGGACCAGTTTGTCGAACAGGTGATGTACGAGCAGACCGAACGCCATTTGCTCCATTCGCTCCATTCGCTGGGCCATTTGCTCCATTCGCCCCGTTCACTGGCCTGGCCGCTTCAATTGCTTTGGGCATGGGTGCTGGTGCTGACTCTGCAGGTGCTGAGCCAGCGTCAAATGAGAACTCATCACCATGGCCTTCAGTAACATCGACGCCATCGAAGAGATTACCGTCGAATTCATCGTCGAACTCAGCACCGAATGACTCGCCGAGGTGCTCAGTACGCGTCCTCAGAACCTGGTTCGCTCGCATAGGCGTTCGTTGTGGTTCGTTCTTCACCACCGCCTGCTCCTCCTGTGGTCGTGGCGCATAGGTTGCATGTCTGTATAGCCTTCCCTCCTCAAACTTGATCGGCGTGACCTTCATGGTCTGGACCTTCTTGAGGTATTCCTTGTCGTATAAGCAGTTGCCGAGTACGTTTCCGAAAGTGCGCAATGAGCGCTTCAGTCCATCGGTAGCCGCCTCTTTCTTCGCCTTCTCAAAAGACGCTGCTTTGCCTTTGCCGTTCTCTATTGAGCCATAGCCAATGTCCTGGTACTAATCAGTGCAGCTCTCATTTCATGGTGAGTCAGGACATACTTCGTGGTATGTGCCGTCCTTCAACGTGATCCTCACCACTATCGACAGGCCCAAGCTGACCTTGCCGTTCTGGTGCTCGTCGACCTACACTCATTAGCATCACATACGTGTAATTTCCGCACCAAAACATACATAATCGATCTGGACCTGCCCCAATGAGCTGGACCAGCCGTTGAAGCCAAACACCTCGTTCGCGAGTGCGATGGCCTTATTGCCCTCCAAGTACGCAACCTTGCCGCCACCATTGCCCGGCCTTGTCGAAATGTACTCGGGACCTAGTTGCTTGTTCAATCTGCTCTGCAACGTCGCGATTTCGGATGCTGTGAAGCCATTCACGACGCGTTCTTCGAACGGGTTCGTGACGTTGCCGCCGTGGTATTGGTCGCCCGGCCTGCTACATAATCAGTAAGGTGCAATGTATCCGCCCGCGAGCGTAACAATTATTCGCGGATACGTACGCAGGCATGGTCGTGTTATGATCGTGTGTTGAGCATCTGGTCGCCGCTCAAGGGAAGTGGATGCCTGGTGGCTGAGAATGACGCGCCTTGAGACGAGACGACGCGCTGAGCGCAGTGGCGCTAAATTACGCACGCCGTCACGTGTTGTGGGGTCTTGCACGGCTGGCGACAACATCATCGAGCATCTACAACGCCCTTTGCACTGCCAACTTAAGATTCTCGAATAGGTACAGGATGAAAAGTAATAGAATGTAATAGTCTCAATCTACACGTCTCAAGCGTGATGGTGTATAGTGAAGCCCCCCGAACGCCTTTTAATGCAAAGGTAGTCCTTTCCATAATTCAAAGTGCCCGTAATCAAACGCGTCCAAAATGACTGCCATTACAATCATGAATGTTCCTTTCTCCGGCCTCGCTCGCTACCCTCCGCCTCGTCGTCGCTGTCTGCTCCCAGACTGAACGTGGAGTCATTATTGGGCTGCCTCTCCTTCTCGCTATTTACATTAGAGTAGCCGTTGGCGGCCTTCTTTGGCACATCGTCTAGGTCATCGAGCTCCCGCTCGTCAAAGTCCGCTGCCTCAACATCATGCCTCCGCGCCCCTCGGCGGAAGTTGTCGAGGCCCATTCCGGTGAGCAGAGACTCTCGGCCCTCATCGCCATCGACACCTTTGTACAGGCTGGTTGAACGCCGAGTGCGCCAGAGGAATGCACCCCACAGACATGCAACAATGATGAGGATGACAAGCACAACCTCGCCGGAGCGGTAGTATGCCTTCCACTCCGCTTCTTTGAGCTGTTGCGCCTTGTCCTCCTCCGCTTTGGTAGAGTTCGGGTGGTCTCCCACGCTGGTGAGCGGGCCCTTCTCGCCGTCGATACGGCTATCTGCGGGGTCGCCACCAATTGCGCTGATGTCGACGTTCATGAAGCGGTCAAGCATGTCCCGAGTTCGCTTGGGATAGTCGAAAGGCACCATGTGGCTGGAGTTGTAGAAGACGACGTAGGTGAGGTTGCGGACCTCCTGGTAAGTGCCAGCGGGTTCGCCCTCGAAAGTCCAATCTTGCTTGGGCGCCCATACGCCAGGAGAAACCTCCCAGCCCTTGCCGCCATTCCAGGTCATGTTCTCAATCATGGCCTCCGTTCCTACGTGGTTACAAATAAAATCCTTGTCACCAGAGAACAACAGGATCGGAACTTGGGCAAGCAACTCAGGGAGAAACTTGACAGTCGGCACGCTGTTCTTCGCACGGAAATGCCCGGAAACGGCACCGTTGCACTCGGACCATCCGGTCTTCTTGTCAGAGTTGATGTGCAGGGCCCGGATCACATCTGGGCGACGGAGGTAGGGTGTAACATCAGTAAGATCCGGAGGCCAGTTCATGCCGCATGAAGAGTCGTCTCGGAGTCGGATATCGTACATGTTGAGGCACTGATTCATCGGGTCGGCCTTTCGGTCTTTGGTCTCTTCCAGAATCGCCACCATGATCTGCTCGCACTCGCTCGTGTCCACTTTGTTGTGACCGCCGTCTTGCAGTTTCTGTACGCAGATCGACTGTTGCTGTTCAACCCTCTTTGCGCTGTCGCTTTCGGCTTGAATCATTCCGTTCTGGTAAGCGAAGGGCAGGTATGCGAGATACTGGTCGGCGGGCGAGATCCAGCCGTTTCCGATGAGGAGGCCCTTTAGGTTCCAGGGCTTTGGGTCGGTGTTTTGGTTCTTGTTGCGGTTCAAGATGGCACGTGCGATGTAGGGGATGTGCTGGCCGGCGTAGGATTCACCAGCAATGTACAACTGCTACTGTCAGTGCGTGCAAGCAGGTTAGGTATTCCCAACACTCACATCATCGTTCTCGTACTCTGGGAAGAGCTTGAACCACTTCTCTAGGAAAATCATCATGTGCTCAGCCATTTGGTCGAGATCGGTGAGATAGCTGTCCGTGTTCACGTAGCTGAACCCCGTGCCCACTGGTTGGTCGATGAAGAGCATGTTTGCGAATTCATCCCACGAGCCGTTGTTGTACTCCAAGTGGCCACCGTGCTTCACTCTGTAGGGCCCGATCTCCATCATGGCGCCGTCCATGGAGGAGCAGCCGGGCCCTCCGTTCAGCCATAGTACTGTCCGTTGTCGGTCGGCGATGTGGCGATTTTCGTAGTGCCAGAAGAAAAGGTTGCTGTTGTGCTCTGCATCAACTTCTATGTGGCTATCGCAGCGTTAGTGTAAGCATGTCACTGCTCCCGTGCCTCCGCCTTACCCTGCATGCATCTTCAACAATGGCCCTTCTGGCGCGCCCGGTAGACTTGACACAAAGTAGTCCGCCTGTGTCTTCTCCGCGGCCTGGACACTCGGTAGCCACGACGCGGCGGCTGTCAGAGCGCACACAGCGGCTGTCCGCCATCGCGACGGCGTATATGTGAGCAGCATGGCGATGCCGCGGATATGGGATTGTAGAAAGCCGGAGAGGAGCCGGGGCGCAGTGGCTATCTCATGGAAGTGAGGTAGTAGTATAGCAAACGACCGGTACCGAAAGAACTATTATACGGCGCGGCAGAGGACACGGTGCTGTACGATCGTGTAGGCGCTCGCTGTACGTTCGGGGTACGAAAGGTGGATAGGTGGCTCCTGCGCGGGCTGACGAGGCCTCGACTACGATCCGGACGACAGGGGCTATGCTAGACACTCAGGTGAATAGGCGCAGCACAGGTTTCACAGGAGGGAGGGCGAAGAGGAGGAAGAATATCTAGGTCGGAAAATTCGGATAATTATCAAGACCACGTTAATACTTATCACTCGACATAGCAAAAACGGCTCTATTGAGGGCTTTCTTCGGATGCGCCAAGCATCGTTCTCGAAGCAGGAACCGCTCAATCGTTCTCTCGGCAGGCAGACTCCCGCGTCTCAAAGTCCCCTCCGCCCAGCGATCTTAGCCTCCCGCACCATCTGACACTGTTGAATCGTAACCAGATGCTTCAGCCATGTATCACGCTTGCATTTCGTGCCTTAATACGCGGGAGGCCCACGGCAGAATGCCTGGTCCACGCGGCTCTGGGGACAACGGCCGCTTGTCGCAACAAAGTCACCCGGCACGTGGCGCAATTATTACTTCCGTCGTGGTGAGAGCAAAGGCCATTCGGGGTTTGGATGCTGGGACTTTGAATTTCTACATTGGCGTACGTGTCACTACGCTGAACACATTTGGGGTATCGTCGCTCGATTCGGCCCGTTTACCAGTACCCCAGTTCAGGGTGCAAATCCCGCAAGTACCACGTACGTGGTCGGATGGAGCCATCGCTGGAATTGCTACCAAAGACCAAACCTTCCGGAAGCAGCACTTTTCAAAAACCGTCGAAGACTGCGTGCCACAGTGGCTTAGGGGCAGACTGCATGCATTGACTGTGCCTCAGTGCCGGGAACATTGGCAGGGTCAGGCGGTTAACATGTTTCTATAAGAGGTCGTCCAGACTCTTTTCCGAGTCTTTGATGATCAGGTCCACCATTCCCTGTCCTATGATGTCAGTAAAACGGGTCCCAAGCTGAAACAATCAATGTAGGTATCTTGCCTCAGGCATGATGGGGCGCCCATCCTCGCCCTTTACATAGCGGAAGGGCATCTCCGTGCTCTCGTTCTTGTTAATCTTGAGTTCCGGGTGGTCGATGAACGAGATCTTGTCGACGGGTACTGGGTTATGGTTAGCACGCCGCGCGGGAAGAATGAAGGATATGAGCAGGCATACTTTTGTCTTGGACGACGATTCTTGTCACGCGAACAGCAGTATCAGTCGTCATCTGTACTGGGCCCAATCTGCGTCCTTGGTACCCTTTCTTGCGCAGCTCAGACGTGCGGTCTGCAATCAGAGAAGTCAGTCCATGGGGAAGCATGGTTGTTCCAGAGGCTGTAGCACGTACCTCGTGGAGGGTCATCTCCTGAATTGAGGTCAGCCATGGCACACTATCAAACGCTGTGTTATACACGCACCCAGGATGCCACCAAACAGGAAGATGTCGAAGCTATCACCATCTTCTGGACTCAGGTCCTTGGCTGCTGCAGGGTCGAGCAGACACACTCTGTCCTTCTTGTCTGCATATATCTCCTCAATGCCTCTGGTCTCGACATTCAAGCCCTGGGCGCCCTGCAGGTTCTCTGGTAGCTTCAGAGAAGTCGGCACTGATGAGAGCAGAAACTTTGCACCGGTAGCGTGCGACTCTGCAGCGATTGTGCGGTACTCGAGAGAGGACCAGGCCTCGAGTTCAGGATCGAGGTGCTCGACCACGAATGTCTTGCCAGTGTGCGCCATGGCGTAGTTAGGACGGAATGAGCAGCCGGTGTGCCTCTTTCTTGTTCCAAGGTTGTTGGTAGGGCGGCACGCTGTTCAGAGATTGGCGAATCACGTTGAGACCCCGCACTCAGTCCCTGGATTTTTTTTGTTCTCACTTTTCGGCAGCTCTTGGAAGAGGTCGCTTGCGGGCGCTCACGAGGTCTACCAACCGCAAACCTTGCAGTAGTGGAGGGCTAATCGGGTACTATGCCGTAGTCTGTCTAGCAGGCTCTGGCCGGAATGTCTCTAGCAAGCCGGATCTACCAACTGAAGCCTATCACGCTTGGGTCTGGAAGATGCAGTGTGAATTGAGACGACCCTGACGATGTAGTGTATGCGGCAGCCAATGGAGGGTGCGTGTGACGTTGTGGGAGTGCTGAGTGTGGTAAAGCCTACGACAATCCAGCGTCGGCATGCCACCACCATTTACAGCTTTAAGCAGCGCCGTGCCCTCTTCCCGGGCAGCTGCCCATTCCTCGTGTGTCTGAGTCAATTAACGTGATTGAACACGCCACGGATTAGTAGTCGCAGCCGTCGACCCACCGCCTGCATACAAGTACTTATAGATATCTGCGGCATACCCCTCCTTAGCTGTCAAGTGCATCTTCGACCTCAGTACGGAAGCGACACGGAAGACTCCATCGGTCCCAGACCCCTCACATCAGCACAGTCCCACCACTTCGGACTGGCCGTTGCTCTTCTCAAATTAAGTTGTCTCTGCCATCTTCGACAAGTTGTGGCGTCCCGGCTTACTGGAACCTCGGACACTCGAGACTTGTCGCATATTTGATAGAGGGGCACTTTTGCAGTACCCACGCAGTTGTTTCAGCACCGCAAGACACGACCTTCACACAAAAGAGTCATCACATATTGCCGTTGTGCGTTGTCAGGCAGCAACTATAAAAGACGCCCGAGCTCACGTCCCAATTCCACCTTGTTCCTTGTCGCGTCCCTGCCCAAGGTGACAGAGCGCGAGCCAACGACAGCCAAGTTTCCAACGACTTGTCGCCCTGGACCCTTTGCCCCAGTCACGAACAAACAAAGAATAAATACAACTCGGCTGCCCTGCGAACTCCTCCCAGCACCACCAAACAACCAAACACACACAACCGCAACCATGAACCCACACCAGCAGAACAAGGTGGACATCAGCGTACGTCATTAGCGGCCCCTGCGCGGCTCCCGCACATTTTGCGACGCTGCACCAGGGATGCAGCGAGAGACCCTGAGCAGCGCAAAACTGACAACATGCACAGAAGATGTCGGCAGATGAGGCCAAGCTATTCCGCCTGTACGGCAAGCTCCCCAACAAGAAGGACTTGCTCCAGAACAAGCTGAAGGTGCGTCGCAAGCTCTAGTATAGTCTATCAATCCTCGGCTAATAGTATCATAGGAGCGCAAGTACTTCGACAGTGGCGACTATGCCCTTTCCAAGGCCGGCAAGGCCGGAGACGTCGGCGTCACCCAGGTTGGCCGCGAGCACCCCAACCCTGAGAAGATCCCCCATATTGCTCCTCCTACACCCAACGGCTTGACTCCCGTCAACAGCAACGGCCAGGAGAACAAGGTCGGCAGCCCCGTCAAGGAGCACCCCTTTATGCACCGCGAGACCAGCCTGAACCGCGAGACATCGGCCTCAGAGCTCGAGAACGAGACACCGGTGCCGGACACAGAGAACGCTCAAGTCAAGGCATAGCGCCAGCAGCTGGCTGACCTTTGCACCCACCCCCAATTTGACATACTCGGCGCGATATGAACTTCGGAGCCAAAATGTATCTATTACGCCAACTCGGCGGCCTCGGTCTGTTTTGGAGACCCGAACCACGGCGCTGGTCAGGGCGTTCAGGATGCTTCTTTCGACGGCCGCGACACCAACGGCCGCCTTTTCTTTTTACGACTCGAAAACCCTGCCGTTGTACTTCACTTCATGTCTATCACATTTGACCTGAACAGCAACGACTTAGGGTGAATCTGGATAGGAAGCGGGGACTCACCAAGCCTGCGTGTTACGGCCGCAGAATTGTATGCGTACTCAAGCATGAAATATGATGGTAGATGTAACTGCCAATTCACTTCGTCTCCAGCGTGTACCGTGAATATACAGGCTACTACTTACATCTTGCAGCCGCACAGGTGAAAGAGCTGAGCTTTGACACGTGACTAGCGTGCCTTCCCCGGCCTCAACGAGAGTGGTGCCTTCCATTCTTGTCGATGACCTCACCCCACCACAGTGACAAACGCGCACAACAATCATCAGTCTCTCCCCTATATCACCTCGAGCTACTTAGTGCTCTCTCACCTACATTACGTGACTAGAGCGGATTGCCAGTTTGCCAACGAGCTTAACAAGTCTTCCTGCTCAACCGCTCTGTCACTTTTCGCCTCCACCCCGCGCCACAACACCATCGACCTTCAGCGCCCAAGACCAGCGCACCAGGACACCGCCAGTATGAAACTACACGCCTACTCCGACCTACAGGAGCCGCAGGTGAAGCACGCACGGGCAAACAGCAAGCCACCTGGCCCGATCGACCTTGCGTACGAACCACAAGACATGTGTGCTTTCCTTCGGCTGCCTAGGGAGCTGCGGGATCAGATTTATGAGGATGCTTTCGGCGAGATAGACATTGGACTCGTCCACCAAGGTGTCGAATACTTCATATCAGATTTAGATTACTGGGCGCGTGAGTGTTCGTCCAGAAACGGACTGCCGCAGTGGGTGCGAACTTGCAAGCAGATGACCGAAGAGGCCATAGAAGTTCTGACTCGTACTTGTTCATTCCGTCCACTATTCCCACGGATACATCGGCTATCATCAAATCCATTGGTCTTCCGCCCTGGAAACGTCCGCAGCATCATAATTGAGCCAGATCCTGATGTAGTGTTAGGAAAGGCAGTGAACCCTCTATCTGTACGGGCTTTACGCGGTGATCCAAGTGGAGGGTCTTTGACTTCTTTAGAACATCTGCAGATAAAAGAAGGACAACTCCATATCATATGGAGCCGTTGGTGGCATCAACCGGGAGTTTGGCCAGATGCTCACTGGTATGCGCCGGAATGGCTGGTCAACGAGCCTGGCATGTGGACCGAGGACTGGACTGACTACTGGGCGGGTCGCTTTCGCAAAGTGTCGATCGCTGTCGTTGTACATACAGACCCAGATGTGGGAGATGTGTCGACAAACCTTGTCCGGCTCGCGGAGACACTGGCAAAACGACTGGTTGGCCCTGGTGGTACGCCCGCCTGGAAAATCTCGTACACGAATGAGTTCAGCGAGACGGATGGTATTTCATATTGGACTCGATGTGTCACAGTTGAGCGAAAGACGTGAGCAGGCTGGATCAACGGTAACGGCTGGTAAGCTCAGTCTCATCATGAATTTGGCAAAGGCAGACTTAACACTATGGAAGAGATACGAACTTAAGAAAGATTGCTGGCAGATAGCCTGATGAGGAAGGAAGGATAGAAAGCGAATATCTTATCACCTGACTCGATCAAATCGTGACTTGCTTATTGCTTACCCTCCAAATTGCCCGTTCTCTTCATTTCAACACACCGAATATCATTTCCACCTAGCCAGATTACAGCACAACGCAAGGTTTATGTCATCTATAGGTGGCGTGCAGAGTCAATTGAACTGAGAGCTAAGATTCCAATGTCTTCGTTTTGTTCTTAGTATGCACACCTACCTTCACCGTTGAGCATTTCCTGCCCTTTCACTGCTACCGGGTTCGTCTAATTTCACCTAACTAGCTCGAGCCACTAGCGTCTTAGCCACTAGCGTCTTGGCCACTAGCATGTTGGCTTCCCCAGATATCCCGTCTATCTACCCTCACCCTCGTCCTCACTTTTACATCAACACGCCGCACTTTCAACCGCGTGCGTCAACCTGGGCACTAATACAAATGGCTGTTCCAATGGCCTCCGAAAACAACGACCCCCCGGGAGAAGCGCAGAATCAGAACGCATTCTTCAAGCTCCCTGCAGAGATCAGAAACGAGATCTATGCGCAATGCCTTTATCACAAAGTCGACTTGCTACCGCCTTACGTTTGGCAAGATCACCATGAGCGCACACCGTGACGGCTACACACCCTGCTTTATTTGGGGCCACTATACGTACGACGGCTTCCCATCATGGCTAGTCACCAGCAGACGAATGAAAACCGAGGCGATGAAGCTTTTCTTACGCACCTTCACTTTCGGCTCTCCAGACCGTGTTCACCCCTCTCCCCTCACTCCGCCAATCCCAATGCACAACACTATGGTCACCAATGATGGGGGAGTCCGTAACTTGAGGTTTTTGGACACTGCAGTTTCAGGCCCCTTGCGCACACCAATGGCAATCCAGTACGGAGAGAGGAACAGGAAAAAGTTCAAAGACTGTCTACCTCATCTTCAGCGTCTGCTCCTACAGGATGGAATACTCGAGCTTGCATGGCACATGGTGACCAGCGCCCAGCTCTTCGCGCAAGAATCACTCGCCTGCGCAGAAGTCTGGGATAGCTTCTGGAACAGCAAGTTTCGCAAAGTCAAGATCAAGGTTCTCTTCCTGGCTGAGCATGTTAAAGATGGCTCAAAGGCGGCAACAGATGTTGCTGCGGCTTGCGCATCGAGGCTGGTTGGAGCCGGCGGGCTGCTTACTATCGGAGACCCATTTGCGACTTCTACGCGGCCAAAATCCTTCGCTGCCCCTTTCTGGGCGAGATGGGTTGTGGTTGAGCGCAAAATAGGTGCGTCTCTCGTCGGGCCGTGATTTGGGTAAATGGTTCGTTGGCCTTGGATAGCGATATGGATACTGTCTGCGCAGGCACGTTAATTGCCACCAGCAATTTCCTCATCTGGGGTCAAGTACGAAGCGATATATGGCGGTTTGGGACTTGGGTTCACGCGGCAGTGAAGCCGTCCGATGGTAACCCGATTGCGTTTACTTAACGCCATGGAATCTTGACTACTGGATACTCAAATGTAAACAACATCCTTCGCGACCTTCCCTCACGTGCCTTCAACGTGACATTCATTTCTTTCTGGAGCTCGAGCAAAGAACAGAGATGGTATGCGCAACTTTATCAGACGAAGAGAATAATACGGCGCTTTCAACACGATTCCCGCACGCGCTGGTCAGTATTCGTCGGCATGATTATTTCAGCCTGAGGGGTTTTGGAGAGCGCCGCGATATGGCTGCGGAGAGCGTAAGTCAGTCTACGAACCGCTTTCACATTCACTTCATCACTCATTACTCCCAATCCTGCGATGCGTCCTCTTCAACCCCCTCCACGTCCCCATAAACCTCCGCCGCGTAACATACACGAACCCCAGTCCCAAAATCCCCACCACTGCCACCCCGGTACTGCTCTTCCGATTCTGCACCGCCGTCTTCTTCGCCTCCTCAATGTACCCCTTGACACGCTCCTTATACCCCTCCGCGCCCGCCAAGTCCGGCATCGCCATGATCTGCACCACGAGCGCCGACCAGCCCGTGAAGTGCTGCGTGCGTTGCCCATGCCCGCCGACAGGGTCGTATTGCTCCCAAATATACCCCGTCTGCAGCCACGCGGAGTATACCGTGTGGACAATATTAGCGCGTAGCTCGACGTATATATCACGACAGCGCATTTGCTCCGGCCCGTTTGTGCGCGCGAGATCGAGCAGGCGCTCGAGGAGCATGAAGTTCATGTTGACCCAGATGGGCGAGCGCCAGTAGTTGTCTCCGACGCCGTACTTTGGGCTTTCGGGGCTGAGGCTGCGGATCCCGTGGTCGGTCCAGAGGTGCGCCGAGTCGCGCAGGAGGTCGAGCATCGCAGGCAGATGGGGGTGCGAGGCGCCAATGAAGCCCGTCATGAAGGGGAAGAGGGAGACGTAGCCTTTGTGGCAGACGAGAGAGTGTGCGGAATCACGCACTACGGTGTCGCAGTAGATGGATTGCTTGTCGTCCCAGTGCAGGGCGTCGAGGTTGGTTTGCACGCCGCGGAGGTGGGTTTGGTAGGGTAAGGAGTCGGTTTGGTTGAGATAGTCTGCGATTTTCTCAAGGACGCGCGCCATGACGCCGACCCAGCAGAGGGCGTCGATATGTAGCTCGGTGATGTCGGGAGGCTCGGCGCGGGGATAGTCGTCTAGGCCGCTGGCGAAGTTCGTCTCAGGGGTGCGGCCGCGCCATCTGTACCCTTCGTTGAGATTCGCGGATGGAACTGAGTGCGCCTCAATATCTCCTGATTGTGACTTGCGGAACCACTCGTAATGCTTCTTGAGCAGTGGGTACACGTCGACGATGAAAGTCTTCCCAGCATCAGCCTTGGTGAGGTACCACGACTCGTGGCCGTAATACTTCGTCTTGCTGTCGAGCATATCGATTAGTTTCGAGATCACCAGGAACATAGTGGGCGGGTTGGCGATGTGAGGGAACTGTGTGATGAAGTCTGCTGGTGTCGCGAACTCTGCTTCCACGCCTAGGATTTGCTCACGCGCGATCCAGCCATCGTCGTCCATGAGCGCGAGCCAATTGCGGACAACCTCGATAGCTAGATCTGCATCCCACTCAAGCACAGGCAGGAGATGGTACCCTTCGTCCCAAAGGAAGCCTCGCGGGAACATTGCGCGTGATGGGGTATGCGTCAACAGCTCATACGGTCCTCTGATCTCCGGTGTTGCATGGCTTTTGGCCTCTGCTGACTTCTCCCAGAATTTACCAGTGGTTTCGGCGTAGATTGCTTTCTTGCTTGTGTCGACCTGATTAGTACCAGCAAAGTAGCCAAGTCCACCCAAAAGGTTCGACAGCACGTATTCGGCGAACTCAAGATGTTGCTCGTCTCGAAAGGGGGTCTTTGGATTGAACACGTGCACGAAACTCTTCCCGAAAGACTTTACAGTGCTTTCAAGTTCTCTCGTGAGTTCAGCAGCTGTATTGTGTTAGTTCAAGGCGGTTGGTAGAAAATGAAACACTGACCGGTCATGGCACGCGCTGCGGCATGATTCGAATACAGAACATCGAACTGCCAATTATTAGAAGCGGTAACAGATTAGTCACATTGTGCTAACCTCAAACTTTCCATGACAATTCATCTGCACAAAGTGCATGTTCCCATTGCCGATCTCGTTATGCAGCATGGGATCCATAGCTGCATCCTCTTTCTTGTCTTTCATCTGATCTTTCAATGCGTCAAGGAAGGTAGCTATCTCCATGAAAGTGGTTAGTCGCCAATTCTGAGAGTCTTTCACGCTGGGAAGAAATAGGATGGGCATTGTTGAAATCAAGCTTACTATTTGCCCGCCAAAGCTTGTCTTCCGAGACATTCATAGACTTCACTGCCATTGCCTCGTGCCGACCGTTCTCTCCCACAGATGCCGGTATGTGCATGCCAGCTGTGCCTAATTGGGGGTGTTCCACCCAAAGATTCACGGCGTGGATCGAAGTGTCTTCTTCTGCTCCGACCTGCTCGCTTGACTCCAGTTTGCACTTGGTGCATGTGTCGAACGATTCCATGCCAACATAGAAGACCACTGTCGTCTTCAGATCGGCCGGCGCATCTTTCCTGGGTGTACCTCTGATTCTCAGCGCCCAGTTTCCTGCACTTGGACCCTCAGACTTCTTTATGAACTCGGTCGTGATATCGATCTTGTTCTGTACATCTTCGATGGTCTGTGTGCCGCCTTCGCGTGTATCGTATGAGGTCCAACCATAGCGTGCCATGCCAGCACTAATGTCGACATTATGCCGCAGTTCTAAGTCGAAGTTAGAACAGCTTGATCGACAGGGTCATGGAACATACTGCTCTCGACCTCCTCCTCCTTTCCCCACATTAACCCCGCGATCAGACTGTCCGGGACCCTGGGACGTATCCCAATATACAGGTTCGGGCGATATGGGCCCCATAATAGCGACGCGTTGTTCGAGGATGCACCATCGATGGCGGCGCTCGCTGGAGGAAGAATGGCGCAAAGAAGCGCAAGCAGAGGCGGCGGAAGTAGCATTTTACACGGAACCTCCCGGCAATGGGGTTCAGTACAAAGGAGCGACTAAGGTGAGGCGAAACGTCAGGCCATGTTTCTGTTACATTGGCCGATAGTCATGGCTCTCTACCGCGGAAGATATCTCGAACATACGCAGAGAGACAACCAAGAGACCCCTGACCGCATATCTGTCAACTATTGGCCCAAGCTCCGCTGACATCATCCCTCGTCGCGTCTTGGTACTTCAGGCGACCAACTCCTACGAATCAAGCAAATGCGATAAGAGGAATGCGAAATATACATAATCGCGAGAGTAACCACGCGGAGTTGGTCCCATCAGGCTCCAAACGACGTCAGCGGTGTTGTGTCGGCCATCAGCGTGCCGAGCCCCCACACCCTGCAGTGCCGGCTACCAAAAGCAAGACAGCCGCATGAGAAGCTGCTGATCATGATCGCCCGCAAGATCAAGCCTGTTTAAAGACACCTTTCTGGATCTCTCTTTTGAAATCATATTCAAACAACATGGAAGAACAGGTAGATCGTCTAGTCAACAAAGTCTGGGGTATAGCAACCCAGTCTCGAGAATCTCGAATCGAGGCGCTAATCATACTCTACAGACCAATACAAAGATGCGTCTGCGTCAAAACGGTTGCTCATTGCCGTGTCTGGCATACCTGGATCCGGTGCGACCCAACGACGAACTAATCACTTCCAAAACTGACGCCTACCAGGGAAAACTACCCTCGCAGCTATAGTGTCTAAGAGGCTCAATCAAAAGCGTGCGCAAGAATCACCCGGAACCTCCAACAGCAATCCCCTTGCTGCATTCATCCCAATGGACGGCTATCACCTGTCACGTGCCCAGCTCGACGCCATGCCCGACCCCACAACCGCACACTCGCGAAGAGGCGCAGCATTCACTTTCGACGGCGAATCTTTCTTCAAACTGGTGAAGAAATTACGTCAGCCAATATGTCCGGAAACACAAACACTCTACGCTCCTAGCTTTGATCACGCAATCAAGGACCCCATTGACAACGATATCGCGATAGCACCGTCCGTCCGTATCGTCATCTTCGAAGGCAATTACTGCTCGCTCAACAAAGAGCCGTGGAAAGATGCAGCAGAGCTGATGGACGAGCGTTGGTTTGTTGATGTGGACTTTGATGTCGCGAGGAAGAGACTGATTCATCGCCATGTCAAGGCTGGCATTGCGGCGAATGAAGAAGAGGCAGGCAAGAGGGCCGATGAGAATGATCTCGTTAACGGAAAGGAGATTGTCGATTTCCGCATGGATGTGCATGAGTTGGTGAAGAGTCGGGATGATGCGACGTGGGCACCGGAAAGGCAGAGTGTAGGCGATGGGAAGGATCCAGGGACGCAGAGAGAGATGGCGCCTCTTAATTGAAGGTGGTGCAACGTTTTTCGGTATGTATAGCAGCCACTGACGATGTGCTCAACACAACACAAATTACAATTGTCACCTCAGTTGTCGGCCCTTCATACGCACGAACCTTGCTTTACAGTGGCAACCACTTGAAAACGCTGCTCCTTTTTTGTGCTGTCTGTTATCTTTTCAAATGCATATACTGACCCCTCGGCTTTCATCTCCGCAGATTTACATGCTCAGGACTTGGTTGATTTGGTAATATGTGAACATGTGGGAAGGCTGGAAACGAACAGAGGCTCGATGCCTAAGTCATTTGTCGTGCATACTCAGATGGCGTTTGCCTAAGTCCCAATGGAGCCAGCAACGGACAAGATCTTGGAAAGAGAGCTCGAAGGGTCGCTATACGACTGACATGAAATGACCCCTTTCTCGTTTGTATGGATAACTTCTGCATGCCAACTCGGAAGACAATCTAGAGCACCAATGCCGAGTTCCGGAATCATATGTGAAGTGTATCTTGGTACACTGGTCTCGGGTATGTACCCAGAACCACCTTCCTGTGCACATACCCAGGAACGGCTTGAGATGACCATGCTCAGCGGGGACGAGTCCGAGCTCTGATTGCTGTAAGTCACCCAGGAAAAATGTGCGCTTCGATGTAAGTTTAGCAAAGCCAACGTTGCATTGTAATTTGTGGGGAGTAAAGCAAAGATGTTGCCAGGCAAGAGGCGACAATTTCACTTTAACGTCGTACAAGTAGATCACTTCAACGGTAGAGAACAATATGGGACATCACGCCACTTGGTTGAGTCCGTCTCCACCATCTGACAAGAACAGTTCATTGAATTGCAAGTTACAAGAGAATGTCTTTAGGTAATATAATTGCAAGCAATGAGTACGTTTTGCTCTTTTATAGATCCCGTACATGAGGCGAGGCTGCGACAGATATTGGTATGCCACAGGTTTCAGTCATCCACAATCGGTCCGAGAGGCAGGTTTGTTTGCATGGCTCTGTAGTAGGAAGTCAGAAAGAGTGAAGGCGCAAATGTGCACAAGAGGGCTACCTAGAAAGGGCCTCACCCAAAAGCCAATCTTTGCAAAGAGTGTAACCGACTAGGAGGAGCTACCTCCCTTCCTGCGACCCTGGGAGTCTTTGCCACTCTTGTCCATAAGGCCTCTCATCTCTCGCTCCTTCTTCGCTGCCTCTCGACGTTTTTGCGATTCTTCGGCTGCACGCCGCATGCGCTCCTCCTCCTCGTTCGGAATCTTGAGAGCGCCGCCGCTGTCAGTCATGTTGGAGTTAGGATTTTGAGGTAATGATAGAGGGTTTCTCCGTAAGCGTTGAAGTCAGGATATAGTGGAATGAATGCTTTGATAAAAAACTTGGACCGGCTTTCACGCTGTCTTAAGCAGCAAAGTACGGAGCATAGAGCATAGCCACAAAGTAATCAAGAATGCTGAGGCACAGTCACTGGGTCGTAAGACCAAGAGATCAAGTGCTGTCAAATGAACTCATTAGTGCGAACTATAATACCGGGCAAACATGTACCTAGCAGGGGTGCAGTACGACTCTAAGAGCATATGCCGAACTTTGGCGCCGCATCCAGCTACGCCGCAAACGTCACCCAACTTGTAGAATCATATTAACATAGATCAAGTACATCCGCATGCAAAGACAAAATCTTCGCAGTAATTGTCGAAGGATTGGCAGTAAGTGAGTACACTGATGCAAACCTAACACAACTCCAATTCACCATCTAGAATAAGATCACATCCGAGAATGCAATAGCGAGAGCCTTAAGGATAACAACCAGAGATTGCGGCGTAGTAGCAACGATGATAATGAGGGTTATCATTACCTCATAGCGCAAGTCGTACGCATTCGGGAACTCTTTCTTAACTCCAGGGCGGGTACTAGTACCTAGGATTTGTATCCAAGAGAGCCATTAGTACAGGCCCGAAAGTAATACGTGACAAATGCAAGCGAGATGCAGAAATTGCACTCGTCGCTTCCGTGGCCTGCTGCCTGTTCACAGTATCCAGGCAGATGTTCAGGCGAATAAGCGAAAGTGTCCACAAGACACTGCTACACTACTTGGAACTCGGCGCCTCCGGCTATCTGTGGAATCGAGCTGAATCCATTATTCACAACATATCTTAAGTTATAAAAACGTATTTCAGCAATACTTGACAACTATTTAGTGGAAGCCATCTGCTACAATCTTTCGTGGGGAAAAATTAACATAACAGTGACCGGTCTTTCCTCAGACATTGTTAGACTACTGATCGTAACGATCTTCACGAGGTGTGAATGAGGCAAGATCAGGGTAATGCATTGACTGTGTACCACCCAATCTCAGGCCACGATTTCCGCGCGTTTGGTTGTTCATTGTGTTCCGGTGAGCAGTCTTCAAAATTTAAATTAGAAACAGAACATAGGTAGACAATGAGGCACAGTCGTAATCTGCATCTTGGCGTGTAGCGGAACAGGGTGACAACAATCATGCGATCTCCTCGAGCGCTTGTGGCCTGAGGGTATTAGTTGTGTTAGACACCTAGACAGTGTGATAGTAGCCGCGATGCGGCATCACTCGCACAGAAGCGTCGGAGCCTACGGTTGAATTGGGCTGACCATCGGTTTTTGGTCCAAAAGTGTGCTCACAATCGGATAGCAAGCTTGTCCGTACATAGCCTGCGCTGGTGCGTTTCCATATTCAGGTACCAAGAGTCGTCGGAATAGGCGATTCATGAGAGAGAGGTAGGCCAGCTTCGTGCTATACCTGATGTGGAATAGCTTCTCTTGGCCGGTCTCCCCTTCCAAGATGTCCTTTTCACACAGGCACAAACTTTCCTTCCATATTCACTTGTGTCCTCCCGCTGCAAAAGAATCTCATCTTTAATTCTTTCAACCAGCGTGAATCTTATCCACTACTGCGACTACTACTAGTTACGGGAAATGACTGTGTTCGACGAGCTGGCCGAAACAGATGGCGACGACGAATTTCAGGCATGGCTATCAAAAGTTATCGATGCGAAACAAAAAATCGTGGAGTTTGTCGCTTCTCAGATGCAAGGCAATCACAAGCCAGTGGGAGAGTTTGACCGCTACCTCAAAGGCTCGTTTAATCTCAGCCTCGTCGTTCGATTCAGTGACGGAGGGCCGAAAGCCTTGATTCGTTTCCCAAAACCAGGCCACACAGCTACAACTTTCCAAGACGAGAAAGTTAGGAATGAAGTCCATTTTTTACAGTTCCTTAGTGAGAAGACCACAATCCCGATACCTAAGGTAGTCAATTGGGGTATGACTGAGGACAGTCCTCAGCACATAGGCCCATTCATAATCATAAAATATGTTGATGGTGTATCGCTCGCGAATATCCTACAACAGCCAACGGAAAATGAGCAAGATGAGGTGATCCTCAAGACTGACGTGGATGACACAAATCTGGAATACATCTACGAACAACTCGCCGATTACATGTTGCAACTCTCCAAATTGGATTTTTCGACCATTGGTGCCATATCAAAGAGTCAGTCCTCAAACGAATGGACTGCCAGCGAGAGACCTCTGACGTATAACATGAACGAGTTGAAGACTGTAGTCTCAGACTACCCTACGGGCGGATTTCCGACAGCTCCCTTTTCATCTGCTAAGGCGTATCTTGACTCTCTTGCTGATGAGCATCTCGTCCATCTCCGAACCCAACGTAACCTCGCCAACAGCCGGGAAGATGCCAAACGGCGAATTATCGCGCGTCACCGGTTCAAGCAGCTTGTTTCCAGCTACTGCCTCGATGATGCTGGCCCGTTCAAGCCGTACTGTGATGACCTTCAACCCTCCAACATGCTTGCAGATCCGGACACTCTCCGTATCACGGCCGTGCTGGACTTCGAGTTCGCGAATGCTATGCCAGCCCAGTTCGCATACGATCCACCTTGGTGGTTACTTCTACTGGGACCTGATATGTGGCTTGAGCACCACTCTATGGAAGAGTTTATGGATCGTTACTTACCTAGAATGGAACAGTTCTTGCGAGTTTTAGAGAAAGTGGAAACGAGAAAGAATTCGGAAGAACAGCAAAGCAATACTCTTCTGTCAGTTCGGATGCGCGACTCGTGGGCTAGCGGAAGATTTTGGTTCGACTACGGCATCAGGAAAAGTTTCGATGTAGATGCGGTCTATTGGGCAGCACTTCACAAGGATGGTGAAAATATGCTAGATGAAGAGACGAGAGAAGATATGGAACAGTTGGTGGATATGAAGATGAAGCAGTTGAAGGCTTATGACGCAGAGTGCAAGATTCGATTCTCTTAGCGAGACATGATCTCCGCAAACTATGCTCGAATGCTTGCTCTAAGGAGATGGAAGCAATTCAGTTATCCTTCTTTGCCATCACTAAGATCGAATTTCTAAATGTGTTGCAAGCAGGAGACCTTCTCAGTGTTATTGCAAGTGATGCAAAGCACGTCCCATATGATATCTTTCCTATTGCCCAACTCGCCAGGACTCATGGAGAACTCCCGATCTCGTGTTTTTTGGAGCAGCTCTCGTGGCCAAGGTTCCCAAACCGTATTCACAGTGGTCACCAATTCCTCTGGTACAGGTATCACACACAGAGGTGAGGTCGCATGGCTGGGCCATTCCCCACTCAGCCTCTGGAGATGCCTCATCGGTGCCTCACTATTTCAGGTGCTAGATTCATGTCAAGCTTCGAATGGTATATCGATGCAAGTGGGGCGTGCTTACTGCAAGTGTTAAGACCGTGACTCGACAGCGTTTAATAGCTTCGGACTCCCTATGGAGACAAATTTTCCGACGATGTCTTCGAACGTCAATGTTTTTATTACATGTGCACTGGCATTCCAGCGTTCGACACTATAGCCTGGGGAAGCCATGCGGTGTGACTACCAAGTCCTCATCGTGGCACCTGTACCACCGGATGCCCTTCTCCGTGTTTGCCTGACCCTTATGAGCTATCAAGATGGCTCACTGGTAGTGTTGGTGGATTTGTAGAAGTATCAAAATACAGCGGGAAAGTCGTATGTGGTTGCATCTCGACGAGAGCGTGATTCGTCTCTAATGAATGGGTCGTGGGGCTTCGATGTATGAGGCCGGCAGTTGCCTCAACGTCTTCGACGGCATCTGATGACTCGATCAGCACGTTTGAATTTTGAGCTGTATCTAACGTACGGTGGTGCCAGGTTTGGAATATGACACGACAGCAAAGACAGCACAAGGAATCTCTGTAATGCAGGCCGGCAAGTGTAGCCAGGAGCGTAAATATTCCGAAACATATGACCAAAGTAGTCTCGTTGGTATCTGTCATGACGACAACAGAGGTTTGGTGCCAGAGCACGGAAGGCGAGGATCAGATTGGAAAAATGTAATAGTTGTCAAACGTTCGCAACAGTATTCTTAGCGAAAACTATTTTTGAAGTGTGTTTGGACTTCAGGGAAGTTTCAAGTGGGCTTGAGGTCGAAGATGATTGTGGTATGTGCTACTACTTTATAGCCACTTCTCTCCGGACTTGTTGTGGGATGCAGTCCACGTTCGCCTTCACGGCTCGCCTGCGGCAACACGTGATGTTCACACAGCATGCGTCTCGAGCGAACATAACGCACATGCGACCAATCATTGAAGGCGCTGCTAGGGAACCCACCCTGCATATGGTTTTGCATAGGACAAGTGTTCGTATGATGGCATCCGTTCGATTGGGTTTAGTGAGAGCGATAGCCTGAATCAAAACTGGGTATGAGAGTGTCGTACGAGTCGTACCAGCAACATGATTTCAGGCATGTCTAGGTACGAAGCTTGCATGGCAGCTGTGGGTCACGACTAGGATTCGGAATCAGTTATACTCGACAGTAGGGCTTGCAGTGACGGCTTACACACACTCTAGACATGTTTACTCGTTGAACTTATCACTAGGAAGAGATGCATTGCTTCACAAATATCCGGAGCCGAGGTATTAGGCAAATTGGTGCATTTCTGAGCTAGATGATCTTAGGTCCTAAGCTCACAGCAAACGCAGAAAATGGTTGTTCTGATCCTCGCAGGACGTACCAACGATGCGGGCGCTTGTAAGGGAATCAGACGCGGCAGGGATTTATGGGCTACCACAGCAGACTATGGGTACGACATACTTAGCGTGAGGCCATGTTACTTCCGTTCATCCAGCATCTCGTTCTACAGAATGTATCCGTGCACATCTGCGTGAGTGGCTCGTATGTATATAAAAGAGTATCATGGCGGAGATTATCCGATAACATCTTAGCTCTTGGGCTCCGCTTTGGACTGTACTGTTCCAATTCGCACCGCCTTGGATAATTAGAGAGGTGTATTGTCCACCCCTAAGCACGGACATCAAGTATACAATACTCAATCTTGCGTTGGTGATCGATATGATGATGCTGAGTGTACCCTGGCCCGGTCAGAGCAGTGCTCTCCTTGGGCAGAGCCACCTGTTATGACATGTCAGCACCTGGTGAACGATTTGTCGGAGTTGGTCGCCGATCCGAACGGATGCCAAATACTCCTGCAGAGGTGGGCGCACACACACAGAGAGAGCTATGCGTCAATTCGGAGGCGTTTCGCCTCTTCGCCCTTTCCTGGCAAGCATGATCTCTCAGCGGATTCTGAACTGTTCATTCGTTCCAATATTGGAAAGCATCACGCATGCATACCAGATATGCTAGAGCCATAGAGAGCGCACGGGTGTGTTCATATGTGCGAAGTCTGTGTCTTCCAAGACCAGGAAAATCCTGTCAGCAGCTCGCCGAATTGAGACACGCTCAAGTTGGAGCGTTAACTAGCGGCAACTGGATCATGATATTATTTGGCTTCTCAAGATGGCACAGCAGCCAGAAATCGCTTAGTCCATATCACAATGGTCCGCAGGCAGCTGAGGAGTCTAAAGCAACACTACCCTGGTAGTTGCACTAAACCAGGAGGACTAGGTTCCATCCCAGACGGGTGTCTCATCGGGTCCAGATAGTTTGTGCTCAGGAGGGAAGCAGACACCGACACATTGCTGACCGTCGACTGGAGGGCCCGAGAGAAAGGCTGGCTCCTACTACAAGGCAAACGGTGACGACTCGCACAACGTATGACATGTCGCATAGCCACAAGTTTTGCAAGCTGCACATGGGTTCAATATTTAAGGCAGAAGAAATGCGGCTGTCCGAAAGGGGATGTTTCTTGTTTCTAGTCAGCTCAAATGTCTCCCAATGGTTGCAGGGTACACGTGACACGCGATGTTATCGATTGTACTAGCGCGACTTCCCGACGCGTTTCGCGAAGTGCGCATCATCCTTTCCTCCCAACCTCATCCACTCCATTAAAGCCCACAACAACCCACGAACACTCTCACTTCCTCAACAATCCTTACTACCGCCATTCCACCACCGACACACTCGAACAACATGCTGCTCACAAGCTCCTTTTTCTCCATGCCACCACAACAGCAGTACTATTCGCCATACACGCCACCAAGGTCATCACCACTCTCGGAAAGATCCGCGAATGTCGCACCACGCCTGTTCGACTTCAGCATGGCTTCTCAGTCGGATGAAAAGAAGTCTCCTACACCGCAACGCGCGTACAAGGCAAATCCCGTGATTCAGACGCGCGACGCGGCAACAAAGCGGAGGAGGGACATGTTCTTCAAACGCGTACAGAATGGGCGCGAGGACAAGAAGTGGGAGGCCCGGGGAGAACAGGTACGCGCAAACACAATACCATGTTTCCACCTTATACTTATCATTCGTAGATCCAACAACTCGACTTTGTCTCCGAGCGCAAACGCTGGGAAGCCGAGAAGGCGCGTCAAGCACCGAAGGAAGAAGACGAGATGGTCGAACAAATCATTGAAGACGCGCCTTTGCCCAGTTGGACAACCCCGATGCCTCAAACAACACAAGAGATGACCGAGGCGGACTACATAGCTGCTCAGGAGGAGTATGAGCTACAGCAAATGATTGCCGCAATGGAAGAGCAAGACCAAGAAAACGATGCGGCGTCACAACACTTCGGTAGCGACGATGAAGACTACGACCAGCTGTTCATGGACTGCGCAGTTGAACAACAGTACCTTCATTCATCGCAACAAATGGGTACGGGCTTCCAAGATTTAGGAGCAATGGACATGGACATGACCGATGGTTGATCAGTTTGCCTCGCTTTTTATACATGTCACGTTCATGGGGCAAAGCTGTAAGAACAGAATGTACATTGGGTATTCGAAGGAAATCCGGCGTACCAGGCCTGGGTCTGTAGTAACTATTGAGTCGGGCATCCTTGGTCCATATCCTGCAACACTTCTTGCGCAGCATTCATATCGCCTACAAGGTCGGGTGGCGGTGAACCAGCAGCTTGCATCTACATCACGTTAACAGTCTGCAATATCACCATCACAGATGGGAGCGATACATACCTTCTGCATCCTCTCCACAATGTACTCCCTATCGCCGGCATTGTTGTCACTGTACCCTTTCCTCTCAAACCTCTCCGTGATCTCCTTTACCAACACCTGCTGTTCTTGATACCTCTTCAAATCATCGGCCTCCACTTTGGTGCTGTTCGCCTCCATCCACTTCGGGAACTTGTCGTTCAGCTCCTTCATCGGCTCGTACAAGATCTCACGGTTGGTCAGCTGCTCCATCATGCCCATCAAGATCTTGCTAAAGTCTTCATCATCGCCTTCGCCGCCACCGAAACCTCCCTCGCCCATGGACGCGAGCATTTGCGCCAACATGTCATCCTGGCTAGACGACGCGGCCGCGGCACCAGCAGCTTCACCAGAGTTTTGCATGCGCTCCATAGTCTTTTTGATAGTTTCTTGGAAGTTCTTCTCGGCCTTTGCTGCGCTTTCTGATGATGCTGCTTTTCCTTTGCCCTCTTTCGATGAGGATGATGGCGGGTCCGCGGCTAGGGGATTTGCGCCAGTCTTCAGGCTCATCTCCTTCATGATGTCTTCAAACTGCTTGCCAAAGTCGCCCTGGCCGAGGAGCTGCTCCATCTCTTTCTGAAGTTGCTTGGCGAAGGCGTCTTCGTCTTCCGCTAGGAGTGCGCCGGGGGACATGTCTTCTGGCCTGCCTGGTCCGGACGCGGAGGGCGCTGATGCGGGCGCATCTTGTGCTTTAGCTGTGGGTGCTGCTGGGGCCTTGGATTCGATCTTTGTGTTTGCGAATTCGTCCAGCACGTCGTCCAGATCTGACAGATCGTCTTCCTCAGGATCAGATGCGACTTCGGGTGGAGGGGCAGTAGCCGCCGCCACTTTAGCTGGTTCCAGCTCTTCCTTCTTCACTGGCACGTCCGCCATCGTATGTGCTCAATTCTTCGATGTTCTCGTAAGTAAAGGCAAGTGTCGCAAAGTCACAAGATCAAACGCACAGCGAGAATCACTTGTGAGGGCCTGCAGGCCAACCGTCAGCCTCGGCCCGCCAACAGCCATCAGCGATTAGCGGGGCAGCATACTAGCGCGGGGCCACTGCGCCTGCCGCATCCACGGTTCTAGCCTTGATCCCAGCGCGCTGGCTGCCCTGGAATAAATGCTGCGTCACGTGCACCTAAAGTCAACTTCACTTGGTATTACCATCGTGTGATTGCTCCTCGCTCACCTTCACCACGCCTCCACACTACTATATAAACACGCCGCTGCACCGCGCTGTAGTCCTCTGCAACGTCCCGTCGCTCGCAACTCGCACTCGCTTGAATAGAAGCTCGACATTCAATCGAACCACTACGGATCTGGGCGCATTCAGCCTTATCCACGACCAACATGGCAGGTACTCTATGTATGAACCGGTTATCTGAAGAGAGGTACATATTGCCAAAATTCTCCACACTCCCCCAAATCACTAACGCGCCCCAGGAAGCAATGGCGACGCGACCACCCCTTCGGCTTCTTCGCAAAGCCCATGCGCGGCGCAAACGGCATGATGGACCTCAAAAAGTGGGACTGCGGCGTACCAGGCAAAGAGAAGACAATCTGGGAAGGCGGGCTATTCAAGCTAGAAGTCTCGTTTCCGGATGAGTACCCTACCAAGCCGCCCAAGTGTACGTCTCCCTACCACTTCCCACTGTCTCTGATAGTGGCACCAAGCTGACAACTGACAACTGCGTGCTTAGGCAAATTCGTACCCCCGCTGTTCCACCCAAACGTCTACCCCTCAGGCACGGTTTGCCTGTCG
>Ga0265780_10001316_pt1 | contig 35350 bp, 31 predicted proteins | sample P1T30metagenome_FD_192432 | JGI IMG/M metagenome (GOLD analysis project Ga0265780, IMG submission 192432) | Plant litter microbial communities from East Loma Ridge, Irvine, California - P1 T30 | ecosystem: Environmental > Terrestrial > Plant litter > Unclassified | place: USA: California...
CGAGGACTCGGCGAGCAACCTCGACGCCCTCTGTCTGACCTTGCTCCGGGCGAGGTTTACCTAGCCGGTCGGTCACCCGAACCGCTGGTGGTCTCTTACACCACCGTTTCACCCTTACCCCGGTCGCACCTCGCGGTGACGACCGTGGCGGTCTGCTCTCTGTTGCACTGTCTCGCGGGTTGCCCCGGGTGGGTGTTACCCACCGCCCTGCTCTGTGGAGCCCGGACGTTCCTCGGCGGCACGGGCGGACCCGTGCCGACGCGACCGTCTTGCCGACCCGTTCGCCCCTTCAGCCTACCGGCCTCGGGCCGGGCGACGCGAGCGGCCGCGGAGGAGGGTCAGATGCCGGACTCCTGCGTGCGGACGAGCACCGCGTTGCTGTCGGGGCAGAGCAGGACGTCGTAGGCGGAGGCCGATCGCACGGCGGCGAGATCGCTGCCGGTGAGGGTCACGCCGCTGGCGCTCGACACGCCTCCGCGCAGGAGGGACGCGCCGACGCCGTAGCGCTCGCGCTGACGTTCGTAGAGGGCCAGCAGATCGGCGGGGACCCGCGCCGCGAGGGTCTGCCGGTCGGCGGCCACCTGAGCGCGCTCGCGCTCGAGCCCGGCCAGCGACTCGTCGCGCGACGTGGTCGCGTCGGCGCGACGACCGTCGATCTGGTCGAGCTCGCTCTGGGTGAGACGGGCGACGGCGCCGAGGCTCTCGACGCGCTCCATCACGTCCATCTGGAGGTCCTCGAGGTCGGAGGTGCGCCGGGCGAGGGCGGCCAGCTCGCCCTCGAGCGCCTGCACGTCTTTCACGGACGACGTGGAGGCGAGACGCTGCGTGTCACGCGCGACCCGTGCCTCGACGACGGACACGTCGGACTCGATGCGCTTCAGCTCGACCTCGGCGTCTTCGAACGCGCCCTGCTCGGAGGCGAGACGGCTGCGGAGGCGGGCGGCGTCGCCGTCGATGGTCGCGAGGACGGCGATCTCGGGGAGGTTGCGGGCCTTGTGGGCGAGCTGCTGCAGGGTCGTGTCGAGCTTCTGGAGATCGAGCAGCAGGGCCTGATCGGCGGGGCTGGCGGTCAGCGGCATGCGTGGCCTTCTTCGTGTCGGTGCGGATGGTCGGAGGACGGGGTGCCGAGGAGGCGCGGCGTGGGCGGGCGGTCGGGCGTCACTGCACGACGGTGAAGTCCCAGGGGTCGGTGCGCAGGTCGCTGAGCGTCACCTCGACGTCGTCGAGGGCCTCGCGCAGCTGGGCCGCGGCGGTGTCGAGCCAGAGCCACTCGGCGGCCCAGTGGGACACGTCGATCAGCGCGGGCCCGCGACCGAGGAGCATGAGCTCGCGGGCGTCGGAGGCGGGGTGATGGCGGAGGTCGCTCGTGATGAAGACGTCGGCGGACCGGACGGCGGGATCGTCGAGGAGGGAGTCTCCGGCTCCGGCGCAGAGCGCCACCGTCTCGACGAGGCGTTCAGCGGACCCGGCGACCCGGATGCCGGAGGCGGTCGGCGGGAGCACGTCGCGGAGCATGGTCGCCAAGGCGACGAGCGGGACCGGCTCGGCGAGTCGCCCGACGATCCCGAGGCCGGTCGTCGGGGTGCTCCCCGCGGTGATCGGTCGCTGGTCGAGGAGGCCGAGCTGGTGCGCGAGCACCCGGGAGGTGCCGGTCTCGACGACGTCCGCGTTGGTGTGAGCCGCGACGAGCGCGCAGCCGCCCCTCACGAGACGGGCGATGACGGCCCCCTTGGTGGTGTCCTCGGACACCGTGCGGGCGCCGCGGAACAGGAGCGGGTGATGCACGAGGAGGAGGTCGGCATCCAGTCCGAGCGCCTCGTCGACGGTGTCGAGGACGGCGTCGACGGCGAGGTGGATGTGGGTCACGGGCCGCTCGGGATCGCCGACGGCGAGCCCCGGGGAGTCCCAGGACTCGGCGCCGCTCAGCGGCCAGAGGCGTTCGACGACGGCGGAGACGGAGGCGAGGGTGGACACCCCGTCAGCCTAGTCGCGAGACGGGCGACGGACCCCGGTGAGCAGGACCGCGACGACCAGTGCGGAGACGGCCGCGACGAGGAGGGCGAGGGCCACCGCCGCGCCGGCCGCGGGGCCGGAGCCGCCGATGCCGGAGACGAGATAGCCCTGCCAGGCGAGTGCTGCCACGACGGGCGACAGCACGCCGAATCCGAGGACGGCGGCCACCACGACGGCGGCCACCACCGCGATCGGACGCCGACGCTCGACGACGGACGCGTCGTCGGCGCGCGCCGACACCGCCATCGTCGCGACGACCGCGGAGAGGGCGCCGATCACCGGGACGGCCAGCGTCGCCACGACGGCGGTGCCGAGGGACTCCCCCGCCGCCACGGCCAGGATCAGGGCGAGGAGCACGAGGACGCCTGCGCCGACGACGGCGATGCGGAGCGCTCGGCCCGTACCGGCGACGAGATCGCGGAGACCGGGGCCCTCGGAGACGGCGGGACGGGTCGGGGCCTCAGCCTCGGCCTCGGATCCGGAGACCACGGGGGTCTCCTTCGCCGGACCGGTGACGTCGGCGACCGGGGCGGTCGACGTCTCGCGGGGCGCTGCGGCGGGGGCCTCGGCGGCGGCTCCGACCTCGGCCTCCGGCTCGGCCACGGCGTCCGGCTCTGCCACGGCGTCCGGCTCGGCCACGGCCTCCGGCTCGGCCACGGCCACCGGCTCGGCCACGGCCACCGGCTCGGCCACGACGTCGGCCTCGGCCTCGGCCAGTCGGGCCGCCTCGCGACGCGCGGCGAGGTCGGCCTCGGCCTCCTCGGGGGTGACGATGGGGATGAGGTTCGTGTCGCTGTCGTCGACGTCGCCTCCCGCCGGAGCAGGAGCGCCTGCTCCGATGATGTCGATCACGCCCGTGAACCGCAGGCGGGTGCGTTCGAGGACGAGCGCCGCCTCGTCCGTCCCGACGCGGCTGATCTCGCTCTCCCACCGGGCGAAGCGGGCCGCCTCGGCGCGGCGGGCGAGCAGCTGCGCCTGCACCACGGCCATGAGGTCGACCGTCGCGGTGTCCTCGAAGCGCCGGGTCACGAGCCGGGCGAGGACGTCGTCGTCGAGGGTCACGCGCTCCGGCGGCTGCGGCAGATCGGGGCCGACGGGGACGGCGAAGACCGGCAGGGTGATGGCGGACGTGTCGACCGAGTGGCGCGGCGCGCTGACCGGCCGGGGGTCCGGCATCGCCTCGGAGGACGCCTCGCGGTCGGCCCCGGAGCCGGGATCGGACGCTGTCGGGACCATGATCGGCTCGGGGGCGTCGGCGCGGTGACTGGGGACGGAGGCGGGGCGGGAGGCGATGCTGTCGCGCGCCTCCGGGGCGAGGGTCTGAGACACGGGGTGGAGCTCCTGCGGGGGCGGCGTCGTGGACGGCGCGGGGGTCGGGGTGGGCTCGACGAACGTCGAGCGGAACCGGTGGGCGTCGACCTCGGGAGGCGCGACGGCGTCCGTCCTCAGCAGGTCCGCGTTCTCGGTCATGCGTGGATGGTACGTCCGCGGGGGCTCCGGATCGGCGCGGCTCGCCGTGCCGACCGGGACTAATCCCGGTGAGCGCGGGTGCACGGCATGCCCTCGTCCGAGACGGGACCGTCCGCGCGGATCAGCGGTCGGCCAGCGCGGCGGCGAGGTAGGGGGCCGTGCGGCTGTGCGGGGAGGCCGCGACGAGCTCCGGCGTGCCGGACGCGACGACCCGCCCGCCTCCGTCACCGCCGGCCGGGCCCATGTCGATGACGTGATCCGCCGCCGCCACGACGCCCATGTGGTGCTCGACCACCACGACGGTGTCGCCCCCGTCGACGAGTCCCTGCAGCTGCGCGACGAGCAGCTCGACGTCGGCGGGATGCAGACCCGTGGTCGGCTCGTCGAGCAGGTAGAGGGTCCGCCCCGTACGCACACGCTGGAGCTCGGTTGCCAGCTTGATGCGCTGAGCCTCGCCGCCGGACAGCTCCGTGGCCGGCTGACCCAGCCGCAGGTACCCGAGACCGACCTCGCGGAGGGTCTCGAGAGCCCGGGAGGCGGCGGGCACCTCTTTCAGGAACCCGGCGGCCTCGGCCACCGTCATCGCGAGCACGTCCGCGATGCTGCGGTCGTTCCACCGCACCTCGAGCGTCTCGGCGTTGTAGCGGGCCCCGTGGCACTCCGGGCAGGGGGCGTAGCTGCCCGGCAGGAACAGCAGCTCGACCGACACCGAGCCCTCGCCCTGACAGACGTCGCACCGGCCCCCGACCACGTTGAACGAGAACCGCCCGGCGGTGTAGCCGCGGGCGACCGCCTCGTCGGTCGAGGCGAAGACCGACCGGACCGCGTCGAACAGCCCCGTGTAGGTGGCGAGGTTCGATCGCGGCGTGCGCCCGATCGGGCGCTGGTCGACCTCGACCACGCGATCGATCCCGTCGAAGTCCGTCGCGGTGTCGGCCAGGACGCCTCCGACGAGGGTGGACTTGCCCGACCCCGAGACGCCCGTCACGGCGGTGAGGACCCCGCGCGGCACCTCGACGTCGACCTCGTGCAGGTTGTGCCGCGAGACCGATCGGAGCGCGAGCACGCCGTCGGGTCGACGCCGCTCGGAGGTCCGGACCGGGGCATCCGACCCGGGGACGAGGAACCGCCTCGTGACCGAGCGCTCGACCTCGGCGAGACCCGCGACCGGTCCGCTGTAGAGCACCGCGCCTCCTTCGCTCCCCGCCCCCGGTCCGACGTCGACGACCCAGTCGGCTCGCCGGACGATGCTCATGTCGTGCTCGACCACGAAGACCGAGTTGCCGCTCGCCCGGAGCTCCTCGAGCACGGCGACGAGGGGCTCGGCGTCGGCCGGGTGGAGCCCGGCGCTCGGCTCGTCCAGCACGTAGACCACGCCGAAGAGCCCCGAGCGCAGCTGCGTCGCGATGCGCAGACGCTGCATCTCGCCCGGGGACAGCGACGGCGTGGCGCGGCCGAGACTCAGATAGCCGAGCCCGAGGTCGTCGAGGACGGTCGTCCGCGCGAGGAGGTCGGAGGCGAGCGTGACGGCGACCTCGGTCACCTCGCCCGACGAGGCGTTCGAGACCGCGGCGGAGGCCGAGGTGAGCGAGGCGGTCGGACGGAGCACGTCTCCGAGCTCCGCCAGGGGAAGGGAGTTCAGCTCGGCGATCGTCCGACCCGCGAACGTGACGGCGAGGGCGGCCCGGGTGAGACCGCTGCCGCCGCAGAGCGAGCACGGACCGCTCTCGACGAAGCGCAGGACCTTCGCCCGCTGGGTCTCGCTCTGCGAATCGGCCAGGGTGTGGAGCACGAACGCCCGCGCGCTCCAGAAGCGGCCCTTGTAGGGCTTGGCGACGCGGTCCCGCTGCGGGACCACCTCGACCACGGGCTGCTCGTCGGTGAAGAGGAGCCAGTCGCGGTCGGCCTGCGGCAGCTCCCGCCAGGGCCGGTCGATGTCGTAGCCGAGCACCGCGGTGACGTCACGGAGGTTCTTGCCCTGCCAGGCGCCCGGCCAGGCCGTGATGGCCCCCTCGCGGATCGACGACGTGGGGTCGTGCACGGCCGACGCCTCGGTGACCTCGTGAGCCACGCCGAGGCCGTGGCATCTCGGGCACGCGCCCGCCGCCGTGTTCGGCGAGAACGAGTCGGACTCGAGGCGGGAGGCGCCCTCGGGGTAGGTGCCGGCACGGGAGAACAGCATCCGCATCGAGTTGGAGAGGGTCGTCACCGTGCCGACGGTCGACCGCGAGCTCGGGGCGCCCCGTCGCTGCTGCAGGGCGACCGCCGGCGGCAGACCCGATATCCCATCGACGTGCGGGGTGCCGCCCTGGGCGATCAACCGGCGCGCGTAGGGGGCGACGGACTCGAGGAAGCGACGCTGAGCCTCCGCGTAGATGGTCCCGAAGGCCAACGAGGACTTGCCCGAACCGGACACGCCGGTGAAGGCGACGATGCTGTCGCGCGGCACGTCGACGTCGACCGAGCGCAGGTTGTTCTCGCGGGCTCCCCGCACCCGCACGAAACCCCGGTCGTGGACGTCGGCGGCTCGGCGGGGGAGGTCGGGAGGGGCGGTGTCGGGCATCCGGTCGATGGTAGAGGAGTGCGGCGACACGGGGCCGGAGCGGTCGGGGCCCGGACGGCGGGGCGGTCGCCCGACGGCGATGTCGGTGGTCGCTCTTAGCCTGATGCCGTGCCCGAGCCGATCGACAGCTGGTGGGCGCGACGGCAGACGTCGCGCGGTCTCGCCGTGCCCTACCCCGTGGGTTCCTACCGTGAGGCATGGGCGTCGTTCCCGGTGCTCGTCCGGCAGTACCGCCCCGAGCACAACGGCGGCATCGTGCTCAGTCAGATCCCGCCCGCCGCCGACGTCTACCTCTGCTGGCTGTGCGACGCCGGGCACCTCTTCGTCGCCACCCCCGACGAGCAGCGCCACCGACCCGGCCGCGAACGGCGCCGGTCGTCGTGGTGCCCCGACTGCAGCGACCTCGCCCGACCGCGGCCCCTGCCGATGCGCACCGAGGCGGTCGCGCGTCGGGTCGCGGCGACTCCCGCCGTCCCCGCCGTCGATCCGGGTCGGATGACCCCCCAGGCGCCGTCCGCTCCCCCGCTCCCCTCGACGCCGCGGTCTCCCGAACGTGCGGCGAACCTGCGACCGCGAGGGTCGAAGCCGACACGGGCCACGAGGCCGGTGTGCGCCAAGACGCCGACGCTGCCGACCGGCACCGCCTTCACGAGCTCGTGCGCGCCGCCGCCCGCGTCGGCGGTCGAGGCCGAGCTGCGAGCCGGGCTGACGTCGCGACTCGAGTTCGCGGCCGGTCTCAACGCCGTGCGGGTGGCCCGACCGTTCTTCGATCACCTCGAGGTCTGGCCCGACATCGTGCTCTCCGACCTGCGGGTGGCGATCGAGTACGACTCGACGGGACGCCACGGACTCGAGCACGTCGGCAGGCGCGAGGTGGCCGACCGACGCAAGGACGCCGCCCTGCGGTCGGCGGGGTGGGAGGTCATCCGCCTGCGGACGGGACGGCTGCCGATGCTCGGTCCCCACGACCTGTCGCTCTCGGGGCTGACGCGTCAGACCGTCCCGCGGCTGCTGGACGAACTGCGCGCCATCCGGGGGCCGCTGTTCGTCGACGCCTATCTGCGCCCGTAGCCGGGTCGCATCGGCTGCGGGCGTCTACCCTCGGAGGGCCGTCGCCTCGCTCCGCCAGCGCGCATGGCGCCCCCAGGGGTCGTCGACGCCCGCCGCGAGCGTGGCGATGTGCGCGGCGAGCGGCTCGTTGACGGCGAACCACTCCGTCCGGGCGAACCGCCACGCGGCGAACTGATCATGACGACGACGCTCGACCGCCCGGTCGCCCCGTTCGAACGCCAGCACCTCGTGATGCCAGAGACGCCCGAGCCGCTGCCGCGGATTCGCCGTCGTGCCGATCTTGATGCGGTCGTCGAAGCGGATGTAGTAGACGACATCGACGCGCGGCGGCGCGAGGTCGCCGTCGGGCGAGTCGCCCTGCCGCCACTCGCAGACGGCGCACAGCCAGCCGGCAGGCCAGTGGACCCCGAGTCTCGAGCCGCAGGCCGCGCAGGGGGCGGGCAGCAGGTCGGTGGTCCCGTCGACCGTCTCGGAGCGCGCCGCGGCCCAGTCGGCGGCGAGGGCCAGGTGCTGTTCGCAGAGCGCCACGGGCGAACCGGGCAGCGCCCTGCCGTCGCAGGCGACGGGGTCGTCGTGGACCGCGCCTCCTCGGCAGGCGTCGGCGGGTCGGGGCGAGCGCGTGTCCATGCCGGCACGGTAGGCCCGACCACCGACAGACGGCGACGACCGGGGGTCAGTCGGGCTCGTGATCGATCCGGAGCCCCAGGGGGTGCGGCCCGAGCAGCAGCCAGACGGCGCCGGCGCCGATGGGGAACAGCACCACCGCGACGGTCCAGACGGTCCGCTCGATCGGGGTCGTGTCGGCCCTCCGGCGCACGGCGCGGACGATGCTCGCCACGATCGCCACGTACACGGCGAACGCGCCGACCGCGAGCACGACCGTGCCCCACTCGCCCCATCCGCTCATCCCCCCAGCCTACGGTGCCGCCCGCGCGGAGCCACCCGCCCGGCTTGAACCGCCCGCGCGGAGCCACCCGCCCGGCGCCGCCCGCTCGAGGCCGCTCGCTCAGTGCCGCCTGCTCAGTGCCGCCTGCTCAGTGCCGCCTGCTCAGTGCCGCCCGCTCAGCATCGCGAGCACGTCGTCGTAGCGCCCCTCCGCCTCGGCGTCGCGGAGGAACCGCACCCGCTCGACCAGGATCTCGTGGGCGTCCGGCTGCGCCTCCAGCAGGGCCATCGTCTCGTCGAGGTACTCGTCGAGCGGCATCGCCGACGGGTCGTCCTGCTGACCCAGCAGGGTCGTCCGCACCGCCGGGGGCACGAGCTCGATCACCTGGACCCCGGTCGGGGCGAGCTGCACCCGCACGCTCTCGCTGATCGAGTGGATGGCCGCCTTGGTCGCGTTGTACGTCGGCGTGGCGGGCAGGGGGACGCTCGCGAGACCGGACGACACCGTGACGAACGCCGCCCCCGGTCGCGACTGCAGGAACCCGGTCCAGGCGGCGAGCAGACGGATCGGTCCGAGCAGGTTGGTCGTGACCGTCGTCTCGGCCGTCTCGAGGAAGCCCGGCGTCCGGACGTCCTCGAAGCGCATGACGCCGGCCATCGCGATGACGACGTTCGTCTCGGGCCACCGGTGCTGCACCTCGCGCGAGACGGAGACGACGGCGGCGGGGTCGGTCGTGTCGAGCAGGATCGACTCGATGCCGGGCTCGTCCCGGGCGATCTCGGCGAGCAGGTCGACCCGGCGCCCGGCCACGACGACCGTGTTGCCGGCGTCGCGGAGCCGCCGGGCGAGACCGAGGCCGATGCCGGACGTGCCGCCGGGGATGAAAACGGTGTTGCCGCTGATCTTCATGCGATGCTCCTCGTGATGTGGGTGTCGCGGCCAGCCTGGGCCGAGGAGGCACGGGTCGGCAGAGTCCGCTCGTCCAGGGATCGGCGGTCCCTGGTCGAGCGCGGGGGCTCCTGGCAGCATGGGCGGATGGACCGCGCCGAGCTCGCCGACTTCCTCCGCCACCGCCGGGAGTCGCTGCGGCCGTCGGACGTCGGTCTCCCCGAGGGCGTGCGGCGCCGGACCGCCGGACTCCGACGAGAGGAGGTCGCCGGGCTCGTCGGGATGTCCACCGACTACTACGCGCGGCTCGAGCAGCAGCGCGGCCCGCAACCCTCCGAGCAGATGGTGGTCGCCCTGACCCGCGGGCTCCGTCTCAGCCTCGACGAGCGGGATCACCTCTACCGTCTGACGGGTCACCACCCGCCCCGACGCGCCCGCGGGAGCGAGCACGTGAGCCCGGCGCTGCTGCGGGTGCTGGATCGGCTCGACGACACGCCGGCCCTCGTGTTGAGCGATCTGGCCGAGACGCTGGCGCAGAACCGTCTCGCCGTCGCCCTGCTCGGCGATCAGCGTCGCCACCGGGGCCTCGCCCGCAGCGCCTACTACCGCTGGTTCACCGACCCCGCCGAGCGGGAGCTCTATCCGACCGAGGATCACGGTCATCAGCTCGAGCTGCAGGCCTCGGGTCTCCGAGCGGCGCTGAGCATGGCGGGGGGCGGCGGGCGCCCGCGGGAGATCGTGGAGGCGCTGCTCGCGACGGGCGAGGAGTTCGACGCCGTCTGGAGCCGACACGCGGTCCACCAGCGCTTCGACGACCGCAAGACCCTCGTCCACCCCGAGCTGGGCCCCATCCAGGTGGACTGCCAGGCGCTCTTCACCGAGGACCAGTCGCAGACGCTCCTGGTGCTGACGCCGACGCCGGGATCGCCGGACGCGGAGAGCCTCCGCCTGCTCGGCGTCGTCGGCACGCAGCGCTTCGCCGACTGACCGGGGTCGCTCGTCGGCCCGGCACGGCATGATGAGCGGACGACGATGTGACCCGAGGAGACCCCATGCCCGCCCCCGCCTTCCCCTCCGCCGACAACGCCCCTCTGCGGGGAGGTCCGACGCTGCGCTGGGGAGTCATCGGACCGGGTGAGATCGCCGGCGACTTCACCGACGCCCTCCACCGGCACACGGACCAGCGCGTCGTGGCCGTCGCGTCGCGTCGCCGGGAGCGCGCCGAGGCCTTCGCCCGAGACCACGGGGTCGACCGTGCCTTCGACGACGCCGAGGCGATGGCCGCCTCCCCCGACGTCGACGTCGTGTACGTGGCCACACCGCATACGCGGCACCTGCCCGACGCCCTGACCGCGATCGCGGCCGGCAAGCACGTGCTCGTGGAGAAGCCCCTGGCCACGACGGTCGCCGACGCCGATCGCATCGCGGAGGCCGCGGCGGCGGCCGGCGTGCTCGCGATGGAGGCGCTCTGGACGCGCTATCTGCCGCACTCGACGGTCATCGCCCGGCTCCTGGCCGACGGGGCGATCGGCGACGTGCGCCTCGCGACGGCGGACGTCGCCTGGGCCAACGACCTGAGCGCTCCGGGGCGGATGAGCGATCCGGCCCTCGGCGGCGGGGCCCTGCTCGACATCGGCGTGTACGCGTTCTGGTTCACCCAGTTCGTCACGGGTCATCCCGTCGAGCGCTCCGCCACCGGCTCGACCCGAGCCGACGGCGTCGATCTCGACGCGGCCGTCGTGACGCGGACCGCGGAGGGCGTGCTCGCCACGGCCGTGACGAGTCTCCTCGCCACCTCGCCCGGCATCGGCACGGTGGCCGGCTCGGACGGCTCGCTCCGCACCCTCGACCACCTCGTGTTCCCGGCGTCCTTCGAGCTCACGACGGGTCGCGGCACCGCCGTCTGGAGCGACCCGGCCGTCCCGACCGGTCGCGAGGGACTGGCGTACCAGGCGGCTGCGCTCGCGTCGTTCGTCGACCGGGGGCTCCGCGACTCGCCCCTCCACGGGATGGCCGACTCGAGATCGATCCTGGCGACGATCGAGGCGGCCCGCGCCTCCCTGACCGTCGTCGCCGGGCGCCCGTCCGCCGCTCGCTAAGCTGACGCCATGACGCGAGCCCGAGTGATGATCCCGTTCCGGCTCGTCATCGCCCTGATCGGCCTCGTCGCCGTGGGGACCCAGTTCGGCGTGACGCTGGTCGAGGACTACAGCGTCGTCAACTTCTTCTCGTACTACACCAACCTCAGCAACCTGTTCGCCGTGGTGGTCTTCTCGGTCGGGGCCGTGCGCACCCTGCGCCGCCGACCGGGCAGCCGCGGGTGGGACGTCGTGCGTCTCGTGAACGTCGTCAACATGGTCTTCGTCGGGCTCGTCTTCAACCTGCTGCTCGCCGGGGTCGGTGGCGGCGTCATCCCCTGGGTGAACGTGGTCGTGCACATGCTCGTGCCCGTGGCCGCCCTGATCGACTGGCTCGTCCTGCCGGCCGGTCGGCGCCTCCCCTGGTCCGCTGCGCTGGTCGGCCTCGTGACCCCCGTGGTCTACAGCGTCTACACGATCATCCGCGGCGCGGTCATCGGCTTCTACCCGTACCCGTTCTACGACCCCGCGGCGCAGGGCGGCGGCGGCGGCGTGGCGGTCTACGTCGGCGTGCTGCTGGTGGCCCTCACGGTGCTCTCGTTCGCTCTCGTCGGACTCGGACGCCTCTCCGGACGCTTCTGGAGGGCGCGCCGGGGCTCCTGAGCCGACCCGCGCCTCCTCGCCGGACCCGCCTCTCGAGGCCGACCGTCGGCGACGGCGGTCAGGGGACGAGGAGCAGGCGCAGGCCGAGGACGGTCATCACGACGGCGATGATCGCGTCGAGCACCCGCCAGGCACCGGGCCGGGCGAAGACCGGACGCAGGAGGCGCGAGCCGAATCCGAGGGCCGTGAACCAGACGAGACTGCCCAGCACCGCGCCGACGGCGAACCACCAGCGCAGCTCCCCGGGCTGCTGATTCGCCACGGAACCCAGGAACACGATCGTGTCGAGGTAGGTGTGCGGGTTCAGCCAGGTGAAGGCGAGGGCCGCCAGGACGGTGGTCGTCACCCGCACCGGAGCCGTCGTCGTGGCGGCCGCGGCGTCGCCGTCGGCGACCACGAGCGCACCGACGGGACGCACCGCCCGGACGGCCGCCAGCACCGCATAGACAAGCAGGAACGCCGCGCCGACGAACCGCACCACGACGACGACCCCGGGGTGCGCCGTGATGAGCGCGCCGATGCCGGCGACCCCGGCGCTGATCAGGACGGCGTCGCTGACCGCGCAGACGATCACGACCGGGAGGACCACGCGGGCGGTCCCCGTCAGTCCGACGCGCAGCACGAAGGCGTTCTGCGCCCCGATGGCGACGATGAGGGCGAGGCTGGTGCCGAAGCCGAGGAGGGCGGTCGGCAGGAGGCTGGTGAGGAGCACGCCGTCGACGCTACGACCCCGGCTCTCATCCATCCAGCTCATGTTCCTGATGCCGCATAAGCTGCTCTGATGCAGCGCTTCACCATCGATCAGCTCGACACGCTCCGCACGATCGTCGACGAGGGCACGTTCGAGGCGGCCGCGCAGCGCCTCCACATGACGCAGTCGGCCGTGTCGCAGCGCATCAAGCAGCTCGAGCGCATCGCGGGCGCGATCCTGCTGCAGCGCACGACCCCGGTGACGCCCACCGCGGCGGGCGACGTCGTGCTCCGCCATGCCCGTCAGATCGACCTCCTCACCGCCGACCTCGTGTCCGAGCTGGGCACGACCGAGGCGGGGGATGCGCCGACGACGCTGCCGATCGCGGTCAACGCCGACTCGTCCGCGACCTGGTTCCTCGACGCGCTCGCCGAGGTCGCGGATGCGCATCCCGTGGTCTTCGACCTCCGACGAGCGGACCAGGATCGCACCTCGGCGCTGCTGCGCTCGGGCGACGTGCTCGCCGCGGTCACCGCGACACGGGCACCCGTGCAGGGATGCACGGTGGAGCCCCTCGGAGTCATGCGCTACCGGGCCGTGGCCAGCGCGTCGTTCGTGGAGCGACGGCTGGCCGGCACAGCCGGCGTCGCCCTCCTCGACCGGGCCCCCATGGTCGTCTTCGACCGGACGGACACCCTGCAGCACGACTTCGTCCGCCGCGTGTCCGGGCGCGACCCGCGCGCTCCCCGGCACCACGTGCCGGCGTCCGCCGACTTCGCGCGGGCCACCGTGCTCGGGCTCGGCTGGGGCATGCTGCCCGAGGCGCAGGCCGTCGACGACATCGCGGCGGGGCGACTGGTCGAGCTCGCGCCCGACTCCCCCGTCGACGTGGCCCTCTTCTGGCAGCGGTGGACCCTCGACTCCCCCCTGCTCGACGCCCTCACCCGGGCGGTCCTGAAGACGGCCCGGCGCAGTCTCCACCGGGCTCGGCCCGAGTGAGCGCGCCGGGCCGCGGGCCCTAGCCGGCGTCCGGCCGCCGCGGGGACCCTGCGTCCGGCGCGGCGTCGCCGTCCGGCGCGGCACCGGTCGGCGGCACCGCGGTCGCTCCGGAGGCGACCGCAGCGGCCGTGGCCGCCTCGCCGGCCGTCGACGTCGCCCGCCCGCGGCCGGCAGCCTCCAGCTCCTCCGCCTCGGCACCCGAGAGCGCCTCTCCCCTGGCCACCATGCCGGCGACGTCGCTGAGCGCGATCTGCGGCAGGAACAGGGCCAGCACGAGAGCCACGGCGATGAACGGGACCAGGTAGGCGAACACCGGTGCGAGCGAGTCCGCGTACGCCTCGACGACCAGCCGGCGGATCGCGTCGGGGAGTTCGTTCAACGCCGCCGGATCGAGCGTGGCGGTCGCCGACGAGGCGTCGCTCGGCGAGGCGCCGGCGTCGGTGAACACCGTCGTCAGGTTCGACGTCAGACGGCTCGTGAACATGGCGCCGAAGACCGCGACGCCGAGGGCCGCTCCGACCTCGCGGAAGTAGTTGTTCGTGCTCGTCGCGGTGCCGACGTTCGCCGCATCGACCGAGTTCTGCACGACCAGCACGACGACCTGCATGATGAGGCCGAGCCCGGCGCCGAAGACGAACAGGAACACGCAGATCATCGCCAGGGGCGTGTCCGCCGTCAGCGTCGTGAACAGCAGCATGGCGATGCCCGTGAGGATGGTGCCGACGATCGGGTAGATGCGGTACCGGCCCGTCTTCGTGATGAGGTTCCCCGAGAGGATCGACGTGCCGATGAGGCCCGCCATCATCGGGAGCAGGAGCAGACCCGACACCGCCGCGGAGGCGCCCGACGACATCTGCAGGAACGTCGGGACGAACGCGATGGCCGAGAACATGCCGATGCCGAGCACGAAGCCGATCCCCGTCGCGAGCACGAACACCTTGTTGCGGAAGAACGACAGCGGGATGATCGGGTCGTCGGCGCGCGATTCGACGAACACGAACAGGCCGACGGCCACCAGGAAGCCGGCACCCCACGTCCAGGTCTCGCCGGCGCCCCAGCCGTGGTCCGCCTGTCCGCCGAACTCGGTGAAGAAGATGAGGCAGGTCGTCGCGGCCGAGAGCAGGACGACCCCCAGGACGTCGATCCGCTTCGAGGCCTTCTTGCTCGGGAGGGTGAGGGCCATCCAGGCGATCACGAACGCGGCGACGCCGACCGGGATGTTGATGTAGAAGGCCCACTGCCAGGTCAGGTGGTCGACGAAGAACCCGCCGAGGAGGGGGCCGCCGATCGCGGAGAGGCCGAACACCGCGCCGAGCGGGCCCAGGTACTTGCCGCGCTCGGACGCGGGCACGATGTCGGCGATGATGGCCTGCGACAGGATCATGAGCCCGCCGCCGCCGAGACCCTGGATCGCCCGGAACACGACGAACATCCAGAAGTCGTCGGCGAAGGCGCAGCCGATGCTCGCGAGCGTGAAGATCGCGATCGCCGCGAGGAAGAGATTGCGCCGACCGAGCACGTCGCCGAATTTGCCGTAGATGGGCATGACGATGGTGGTGGCCAGCAGGTAGGCGGTGGTGATCCAGGCCTGGTGCTCGACGCCGCCGAGCTCGCCGACGATGGTCGGCATGGCCGTCGAGACGATGGTCTGATCGAGGCTCGAGAGCAGCATGCCCGAGATGAGGGCGCCGAAGATGATCCAGATCCGCCTCTTGGTGAGGAGGAACGGCGCGTCGCCCTTCGTGGCGGGTGTGGTGGACGTGGTCATGACGGGCTCAGCGGGCCTCTCGCTCGGTTGTGACGGGGACGGTGGGGGGCGTGAACAGCTGCCGGGCGAGACCGAACCACTCGGCGAGGACGTCGTCGAAGCGCCTCGTGGGGTCGTCGGTCTCGAAGAAGAACTCCTCGACGGCCCGCTGGGTCAGCGACGTGGCGAGGAGGAAGGCGGCCTCGATGCGCCGGTCGTCGGCGGGCAGACCCTCGTGGCGCGCGATCGCCGTGATCACGCGCCGCTTCTGCTCGCCGCCCTGGCGCATGATCGCGGCGAACAGCCGCGGCTCGCGCTCGAGCGCGGCGCGGAACTCGGCGGCGCGGTCGCGCGTCAGCCCGATCTGCTCGACGCGGGCGACGACGAGTCGCGACAGGTCGTCGAACACGCTCGACAACGGCAGGAGGCGCGGATCGCGAGACGACGCCGCGTACGCGTCGAGCGCGTGGTCGTCATCGTCGATGGCCGTCCCGACCACGGCATCGTCCTTCGAGGCGAAGTGGTTGAAGAACGTGCGCCTCGACACTCCGACGGTGACGCAGAGCTCGTCGATCGTGAAGCCGGCCGAACCGCGGGCCGCGGTCAGCCGTCGCGCCTCGGCGACGAGGTCCGCTCGGAGCCGGACGCGTCGGAGGCCAGCCCTGCCGAGCGCCTCGGGAGCCGTGGTCGCCGCGGGGCCGGTCATCGCGCCTCCTGCTCGATCGTCGTCGGATGTGGTCGGCGACGTCGCCGGAGGCTGGATGCCCGACATGCACTATTGCACTCCTCGGATCAGAGTGCAATAGGACTCGCACCGCACTGGCCGTGTGCCGCACCATCCGGGCGGGTGCGCCGTGATGCTGCGAGGATCGACGCATGAACTGGCGCAGGATCCTCAAGGCGTTCCCGACCGTCGTGCTCGTCCTCGACATCCTCATCCGGATCGCCGCCGTCGTGGTGGTCCCCCGCAACCGCCGCCCGAGCTCGGCCATGGCGTGGCTGATGGCGATCTTCGTCGCCCCCATCCCCGGCAGCATCCTCTTCGGCCTGATCGGGTCGACGAGGCTGCCGCAGGATCGCCGCGACCGGCAGCGCGAGATCAACGACCTCATCCTCGAGAACACGAAGGGGCTCGACAACCGCGCCGACACGGTCACGCAGCCGCCGTGGTTCGGCACCGTCGTGCGGCTGAACCGCACGCTCGGCTCCATGCCCCTCATCCCGGGGAACACCGCCCGGCTGCTGCCGGAGTACGCCGAGTCCATCGCCGCCATGACCGCCGCCGTCGACGCCGCCGAGCGCTACGTCCACGTCGAGTTCTACATCTTCACCCGCGACGAGAGCACCTACCTCTTCTTCGACGCCCTGAAGCGGGCGCACGACCGAGGCGTCCGGGTGCGCGTGCTGTACGACCACTGGGCGACGATCCGCAACCCGCAGGGTCGCGTCACCCGCCGGTGGCTGCGCGACTCGGGCATCCGGTTCGAGGAGATGCTCCCGTTCCACCCCACCAAGGGCATGTGGCGCCGGCCCGATCTGCGGAACCACCGCAAGATCGTCGTGGTCGACGGGAACGTCGCCTTCACCGGTTCGCAGAACATGATCGACCCGAGCTACAACAAGCGCGGCAACATGCGGCGCGGTCTGCAGTGGAAGGACCTCATGGTGAGGCTCGACGGCCCCGCCGCCATCGGCCTCAACGCCCTCTTCATCACCGACTGGTACAGCGAGACGGACGAGCTGCCGACCGACACCGACGCCGACGCGGACGCCGAGTCGCCGGTCGACCGCCCGGCCGACTCCGAAACCCTCGAGTGCCAGGTGGTCCCGAGCGGACCGGGCTTCGACGGCGAGAACAACCTGCGCCTGTTCAACGCCCTCGTCTACGGCGCCCAGGAGCGCCTCATCATCGCGAGCCCGTACTTCGTCCCCGACGACTCCATGCTCTACGCCATCACGACCGCCGCCGAACGAGGCGTCGACGTCCAGCTCTTCGCCTGCGAGGTCGCCGACCAGTTCATGGTCTATCACGCGCAGCGCTCGTACTACGAGACGCTGCTGCGCTCGGGAGTGCGCATCTTCCTGTACGAGAAGCCGACCGTGCTGCACTCGAAGCACTTCACCGTCGACGACGACGTGGCCGTGATCGGCTCGAGCAACATGGACATGCGCTCGTTCAGCCTGAACTTCGAGGTGTCGCTGATGGTGCGCGGCGCCGGCTTCGTCGAGGAGGTCCGCCGCATCGAGGACGACTACCGCTCTCGGTCGCACGAGGTCACCCTCGCCGCGTGGTTGTCGCGACCCGCCGGGCTGCAGGTGCTCGACAACGTCGCCCGGCTGACCGCCGCCGTGCAGTAGCCGCGCTGTCAGCCGGCGACGGCCTCGCGCAGCGTCGCCACGATCACCCGCCGGGCCGCGCGCCCGCTTCGCGTCGGCAGCAGCGGGAACGCGTGGATCAGACCGGGCCCCTCGTGCCAGTCGAGCGAGACGCCCGCGGCGGCCGCGCGGGACCTCAGGAGGTGCGCGTCCGGATTCAGGACGTCCCGCGTCCCCGAGAACACGGTGAGAGCGCCGAGCCCCGACAGATCGCCGAACAGCGGGCTGACCGTGGGGTCGCGGAGGTCGAGGGCCCCGCGCCAGTGCTCGGACAGCACCCGGCCCCCCGGTGTGCCGAGCCACGGGTCACTCGGCTGGACCTCCGGGATCCGCGGGTTGCTCCAGCCGAGGTCGAGCGCGGGGGCGATCAGCACCGTCCTCGGCACGACGACTCCGGCGTCGCGCAGCGACAGGGCGGCCGAGAGCGCGATCTGGCCGCCCGCCGAGTCGCCCGCGAGTGCGACCGGTCCCGTCGACGACGCGACGAGGTCGACGACGCCGCGCCGCGCCTCCTCGGCCGTGCCGAACGGGACGAGACCGTAGATCGGCACGACGACCGTGGTGGCCGACTCCGCCGCGATCTGCGCGATCAGATGCCAGTGCTGCGACACGATCTCGCCGACCCAGCCGCCGCCGTGCACGTAGACCACCGAGCCGCTCGAGACCCCGTCGCGGCGCGTCACGCGGTACACCGGCCACGCGCCCCGCAGCTCGACGTCGACGCGGACGTCGGAACGCAGGGTGCTCGGCGGACCGAACGGCGCGGGGCGCAGCGAGCGGGCGCGGATCCGTCGACGGGCGCCCGCCGCGCTGACGAAGGTCCGATTCGCCCCCGTCAGCCGCAGGAACGTCGTCACCACCGACTGCGGCACGACGAGCCGCGCCCCCAGGGGCACGCTCACGCCCTGGTCGGAGGAACGGAGGGGGCCGGCGCCGCGCGTGCTCATGCACCGACGGTACCCCGCGTCACCCGGCACGGAGGGGCCACCGAGGAGGCGCGCGTACCGTCCAGCGGACACGCACCGACGAAAGGAACGCCCTATGACCACCCCCATCCGCACCGTCATGAGCCCCGCCCGCTACGTCCAGGGCAAGGACGCGATCACCCGCCTCGGCGAGTTCGTCGCGCCCATCGGCCGGCGTCCGCTGATCGTGTCGGACGACATCGTCTGGGGTCTCGTCGAGGACGCCGTCACCGCCGGCTTCGAGACCGCCGGGCTCGGCGTCGAGCGCGTGGGATTCGGCCGGTTCGCGACCCCCGCGGCGATCGACGAGCTCGTCGAGACCATCCAGGGCGCCTCGGCCGACGTCGTCGTCGCCATCGGCGGCGGCAGCGCGATCGATGCCGCGAAGGCGGCGGGTCACCTCGCCGGCATCCGCTGGGTCAGCGTCCCGACCGTCGCCTCGACCGACGCTCCGACGTCGGCGCTCGCCGTGGTCTACACCGACGAGGGCGAGTTCATCGAGTACCGGTTCTTCCCCCGGAACCCCGACCTGGTGCTGATCGACACGCAGCTCGTCGCGAACGCCCCCGCGAAGTTCCTCGTCGCGGGGATCGGCGACGCCCTCGCGACCTGGCTCGAGGCGCGCGCCTCCGCCCGCTCGCACGCCACCACCATGGCCGGCGGCCTCCCCACGCAGGCCGGCACGGCCCTCGCCGAGCTGTCGTGGCGCATCATCCACGAGAACGCCTTCTCGGCGCTCGCGGCCGCGGAGGACGGCGTCGTGACCCCGGCCCTCGAGGCCCTCGTCGAGGCCAACACGCTGCTCTCGGGGCTCGGCTTCGAGTCGGGCGGGCTCGCCGCCGCGCACGCCATCCACAACGGGCTGACCGCCGCACCGCAGACGCACGGGCTCACCCACGGGCAGAAGGTGAACATCGGCTCGATGACGCAGCTCGTGCTCGAGGGTGCTCCTCGCGCCGAGATCGAGGACTTCGTCGAGTTCACGACGCGGGTCGGGCTGCCGAACACCCTCACCGAGATCGGCCTCACCGTCGACGACCTGGACGAGCTGACGGCCGTCGCCGAGGCCGCCACCGTCGAGACCGAGACCATCCACAACATGCCGTTCCCGGTGACGGCCGCCGACGTGGTCGCCGCCCTGGTCTCGATCGAGCGGCTGTCGCGCTCGATCCGCGCCGAGCGGGGTCTGCCCGAGCCCGAGCTGTACGTCGCCGCCCACTGACGAGGCGGCACGCCAGACCCCGGGAAGCCGCCGAGACCCCAGGGCGCGAGCCGGGGCCTGAGCGGCTCCCCGGGGTGTCGAGCGACGGCGTCGCGGCGTCCGTCACCTGCGGGACACCTCGACCGGGCATCCTGTCCCGGTGACGCACGACGCGACGACCGAACCGGCCACCCGAGGCACCCCCTTCGAGGTCGCCCGGGTCTTCTCCCTGCTGGGGCTGACGTCGTTCGGCGGCCCGGTGGCGCACCTCGGGTACTTCCGGTCCGAGCTGGTCGAGCGGCGACGATGGCTCCCGGACGCCCGCTACGCCGAGCTCGTCGCCCTCGGACAGTTCCTGCCCGGCCCGGCATCGAGTCAGGTCGGGTTCGGGCTCGGTCTGCTGCGAGCCGGGCCGCTCGGGGCGGTGGCCGCGTTCGTCTCCTTCACCCTCCCGTCGGCTCTGATCCTGTTCGCCGCCGCCCTCGGCGTCGGAGCGCTCGACGGGCCGGTCGGCACGGCCGTCGTGACCGGTCTCACGATCGCGGCCGTGGCGGTCGTCGCCCAGGCCGTGACGGGGATGGCGCGGACGCTCGCGCCCGACCCGACCCGCGCCTCCCTCGCCGTCGCCGCGGCCATCGCGGCCCTCGTGCTGCCCGGCTCGACCGGCCAGGTCGGGGCACTCGCCGTCGGCCTGCTCGCCGGGATGGTCCTCTGCCGAGGAGACGAGGAGGCACGGGTCGAGACGGTCCGGTCGCCCGTCGGTCGACGGGTGGGCGCGGTCTGCCTGACCGTCTTCGCGATGCTCCTGGCGGGACTGCCCGTGCTGGCCGCCGCGACCCGGTCCGAGACGGTCGCCCTGATCGACGTCTTCTACCGGGCCGGCGCGCTCGTCTTCGGCGGTGGTCACGTGGTGCTGCCGCTGCTCCAGGCGGGCCTCGTCGAACCCGGATTCGTCGATGACGACGTCTTCCTGACCGGCTACGGCCTCGCGCAGGCGGTGCCCGGGCCGCTGTTCACGTTCGCGACGTATCTGGGGGCGGTCGCCGACCTCGGACCGGGCGGGGCCCTCGGGGCCGTGCTGGCCACCCTCGCGATCTTCGCGCCCGGGTTCCTGCTGCTCGTCGGGGTCCTGCCGTTCTGGGACGCCGTACGTGGTCGCCGCCTCGTCGGAGCGGCCGTCCGCGGGGCGAACGCGGCCGTGGTCGGGGTGCTGGTCGCTGCGCTCTACGACCCCGTGTCCACCGCGGCGATCACCGGCGTCGGGTCGTTCTGCCTCGCGCTCGTGTGCTTCGTGCTGCTGATCGTCTGGCGGGTGCCGGCGTGGGCGGTCGTAGCCGTGGGGGCGGTCGGCGGTCTCGTGCTGTCGGCGGGCGGCGTCGCCTGACCGGTGGTCGGCGGCCCCGCCCGTCTCCGCCGACTGAGCCGTCACCCCGGGCGGCCGCCGCAGCGTGTCGGGCGCGCGCCCCCTCGTGGTGGGCCCTACCGGGCTCGAACCGATGACATCCACGGTGTAAACGTGGCGCTCTACCAACTGAGCTAAAGGCCCCTGCGCCGGTCGGACCGGGCGGGTGTGAAAAGGATAGCCGTCGAGGAGGCGCGGGTCGCGCCTCCTGGCGGGTGTCGCGTCAGACGGTGGCGGGCACCAGGGCGTCGAGCGAGGCCCGGTAGTCGTCGAGCGAGCGCTCCTGGCCGGGCTCGGTCACGAAGTGCTCGCGGATGACGCCGTCGACGTCGATCAGGAACGTGGCGCGGGTGGCGAAGCCCTTGTGCTCGAGGAACACTCCGTACTCCTTCGACACCTCGCCGTGGGGCCAGAAGTCGGCGAGGAGCGTGAACTCGTAGCCCTTCTCGTCGGCGAACGCCCGCAGGGTGGCCTTGGAGTCGACGGAGACCACCAGCAGCTCGACGCGGTGGTCCTGGAACATCGACAGGTTGTCGCGGAGCGTGCAGAGCTCTTTCGTGCAGGTGCTCGAGAACGCCAGCGGGAAGAACACGAGCACCACGGGCCTGACGCCGCGGAAGTCCGAGAGTCGGACGTGCTCGCCGAACTGGTTCGGCAAATCGAAGTCGGGAGCCTGGATGTCGTTCTCCAGTGCCATGGTGCGATCCTTCCGCGTCGGCCCGGGCGGCCGGCGACAAACACGATGAGTGATCCTACGCCGCACGCGGGCGAGCGCAAGGGCCGCTCCCAGCGCGTGCGGAGGCTGACTGGGGCAGGGTCACTGTCAGTCGGGGTCACTAGACTCGGGCGAGTCAGGTGGGTGCGTGTCCGGAACCCGGGCGCGAGAGACCTGGCATCTGTCTGTCCACCACACACGGTGCGACCCACACACGGTGCTATCAACACCACGATATTGATTGAGGTCAAGGGTGACGGTAAACGACCAGGACCCGTACACGGTCGACACGACCGATCGCGATCCCGAAGAGACCGCCGAATGGCGGGAGTCGCTCGACTCCCTCGTGGCGGCCCAGGGGCACGAGCGGGCTCGCGAGATCATGAAGAGCCTGCTGACTCGGTCGAGCGAACTGCACCTCGGTGTGCCGATGGTCCCGAAGACGGACTACGTCAACACCATCGCTCCCGAAGACGAGCCCGCCTTCCCGGGCGACGAAGAGCTCGAGCGCCGCTACCGCCGCTGGATCCGCTGGAACGCGGCGATCACCGTGCACCGCGCTCAGCGCCCCGGCGTCTCGGTCGGCGGCCACATCTCGACCTACGCCTCGTCGGCCGCCCTCTACGAGGTCGGCTACAACCACTTCTTCCGAGGCCAGGATCACTCCGGCGGCGGCGACCAGATCTTCTTCCAGGGCCACGCCTCCCCCGGCATGTACGCCCGCGCGTACCTCGAGGGCCGACTCGGCACCGATCAGCTCGACGGGTTCCGCCAAGAGAAGTCCCACGCCTCGGGCGGACTCAGCTCGTACCCGCACCCGCGCCTCATGCCCTCGTTCTGGCAGTTCCCGACCGTGTCGATGGGTCTCGGCCCCATCAACGCGATCTACCAGGCGCAGGTCGCCAAGTACCTCACCAACCGCGGCATCAAGGACGCCTCCGACCAGCAGGTCTGGGCGTTCCTCGGCGACGGCGAGATGGACGAGGTCGAGAGCCGCGGTCAGCTGCAGGTCGCGGCGAACGAGGGCCTCGACAACCTGAACTTCGTCATCAACTGCAACCTGCAGCGCCTCGACGGGCCGGTCCGCGGCAACGGCAAGATCATCCAGGAGCTCGAGAGCTTCTTCCGGGGCGCCGGCTGGAACGTCATCAAGGTGGTCTGGGGTCGCGAATGGGACGACCTGCTCGCCCGTGACACCGAGGGCGCGCTGCTCAACCTCATGAACACCACGCCCGACGGCGACTTCCAGACCTACAAGGCCGAGAGCGGTGCGTACGTCCGAGAGAACTTCTTCGGCCGCGACCCGCGCGCCCTCGAGCTCATCAAGGACTTCACCGACGACCAGGTCTGGAACCTCAAGCGCGGCGGCCACGACTACCGCAAGGTCTACGCCGCGTTCAAGGCGGCGGCCGAGCACAAGGGCCAGCCGACCGTGATCCTCGCGAAGACGGTCAAGGGCTACGGTCTCGGCCCGTCCTTCGAGGGTCGCAACGCCACGCACCAGATGAAGAAGCTCACGCTCGACAACCTCAAGCAGTTCCGCGACGAGATGCGCATCCCGATCTCCGACTCGCAGCTCGACGAGAACCCGTACCTGCCGCCGTACTACCACCCGGGCGACGGCGACGAGGCGATCCAGTACCTGCACGAGCGCCGGCGCGCTCTCGGCGGGTACGTCCCCGAGCGCCGCTCGAAGTACACGCAGCTCTCCGTCCCCGAGTCGACGTCGTACGACGTGGTCAAGAAGGGCTCGGGCAAGCAGGAGGTCGCCACGACGATGGCCTTCGCGCGTCTGCTCAAGGACCTGCTCCGCACGAAGGACTTCGGCCACCGGATCGTGCCGATCATCCCCGACGAAGCACGCACGTTCGGCATGGACGCCTACTTCCCGACGTCGAAGATCTACAACCCGAACGGTCAGCACTACACGTCGGTCGACCGGGAGCTGCTGCTGGCCTACAAGGAGAGCCCCCAGGGCCAGCTCCTGCACGTCGGCATCAACGAGGCCGGGGCGTTCGCCGCCTTCACCGCCGTCGGCACCTCCTACTCGACGCAGGGCGAGCCCCTCATCCCCGTCTACGTCTTCTACTCGATGTTCGGGTTCCAGCGCACGGGCGACGCCATGTGGGCCGCCGGCGACCAGATGGCCCGGGGATTCATCATCGGCGCCACGGCCGGTCGCACCACCCTGACCGGCGAAGGTCTGCAGCACGCCGACGGACACTCGCCGCTGCTCGCGTCGACGAACCCGGCGGTCGTGTCGTACGACCCCGCATTCGGCTACGAGCTCGGCCACATCGTCAAGTCGGGCATGGACCGCATGTACGGCACCGACGAGAACGGCACCCCGACGCACGCCGATCCGAACGTCATGTACTACATCACGGTCTACAACGAGCCGATGCAGCAGCCCGTCGAGCCCGACGACGTCGACGTGGACGGCATCGTCCGCGGCATCTACAAGCTCAAGAGCGCCGAGAACCTGGGCCCCCGCGCCCAGCTCCTCGCGTCGGGCGTGGGTGTGCCGTGGGTGCTCGAGGCCCAGCGCCTCCTCGCCGACGACTGGAACGTGGCCGCGGACGTGTGGAGCGTCACCTCCTGGAACGAGCTGCGACGCGACGGGCTCGCCGCCGACCAGCACAACTTCCTCAACCCCGAGGGCGAGCAGCGCACCGCGTACGTCACCGAGAAGCTCCAGGGAGCCGAGGGTCCGTTCATCGCGACCAGCGACTTCATGGCCGCCGTCCCCGACCAGATCCGCGAGTACGTGCCCGGCGACTACCTGACGCTCGGCGCCGACGGCTTCGGCTTCTCGGACACCCGCGCGGCGGCCCGTCGATTCTTCACGATCGACGGACCCTCGGTCGTCGTCCGCACGCTGCAGGCCCTCGCCCGCCGCGGAGAGGTCGAGCCCCACGTCGTGCAGCAGGCCATCGACAAGTACCGGCTGAACGACGTGACCGCCGGCACCAGCGGCAACGCCGGCGGGGAGAGCTGACCGGCCAGTGAGTGCAGAGCGGGTTCCGACCTCGCCGATGGAGCCGTCCGCAGCCACGAAAGAGCGCACGCTCGCGTGGCTGCGGACGGTCTCGGGGGAACTCTCCACCGCGACCATCAAGCGGCTCGAAGAGACACTCCCCTGGTACGGCGACATGCCGCCCGGGCGACGATCGGCCGTGGGGCTCGTCGCCCAGGCCGGCATCACGTCGTTCATCAGCTGGTTCGACGACCCGCGGTCCACACCCTGGATCGCGGCCGACGTCTTCGGCGCCGCTCCCCGCGAGCTGCTCCGATCGATCAGCCTCCAGCAGACGCTCCAGCTGATCCGGGTCACCGTCGAGGTCGTCGAAGAGCGAGTCAAAGACGGTGACGACTCGCTGCGCGAGGCGATCCTGCTCTACTCGCGTGAGATCGCGTTCGCCTCAGCCGACGTCTACGCCCGGGCAGCCGAGGCACGGGGCCTCTGGGACGCCCGCCTCGAGGCCCTCGTCGTGGATTCCATCCTCAGCGGCGAGTACGACGACGAGCTCCCCAGCCGCATCGCCGCGCTCGGATGGCACGGGCACGGCGAGGTCTCGGTGCTGGTGGGCACGACCCCGCGGATGCTCGACGTCGACATGCTGCGTCGGACGGCCCGTCACCTGGCCGCCGACGTGCTGATCGGCGTGCAGGGGCGCCGCCTCGTCCTCGTCATCGGACGAGCCGAGGAGGCCGTCGACGAACACGGCACCCCGTCCGGCGCCAACCGCCCCTCGTTCACCGACATCGCCAAGGCGCTCGAACCCGGCTTCGGCGACGGGCACCTCGTGCTCGGACACGAGGTCCCGAGCCTCGTCGACGCGTCCAAGAGCGCCAAGACCGCGCTGGCCGGCTTCTCGGTGGCGCGTGCCTGGCGCAACGCACCGCGCCCGGCGCTGGCCGACGACCTCCTGCCCGAACGCGCTCTCGCCGGTGATCCGGTCGCCCGGTCGACGCTCGTCAACCGCGTGTACAAGCCGCTCAAGCTGCACTCGACCGAGCTGCTCGCGACCCTGTGGTGCTACCTCGACAACGGGAGGTCCCTCGAGGCCACCGCCCGTGAGCTCTTCGTGCACCCCAACACCGTGCGATACCGGCTCAAACGGGTCAGCGACGTGATCGGCTGGGACGCCACCGGCGCCCGCGAAGCGCTCATCCTCCAGTCGGCGCTCATCCTCGGGTCGATCGCCGACCACGACGGGCAGGCGGGGCGCCGTCGCTGAGCCCGACCCGCGCCTCCTCGGCTGCCCGATGGTGAGAACCCACAAGGCGGTCGCGGATCTTTGGTCGAGTTGCTACACCGGCGGCGCCACTCGGGGCGGCATGATGGATCAGTGATCGTTGTCGTTGCGCCCGGCCAGGGCTCCCAGAAACCCGGATTCCTCGAACCGTGGCTCGCCGACCCGCAGCTGGCGTCGCTGCTCGGCGAACTGTCCCAGGCGGCCGACGTCGACCTCGTCGCCCACGGCACCACGTCCGACGCCGAGACCATCCGGGACACGGCGGTCGCCCAGCCCCTGATCGTCGCGGCCGGCATCATGACGGCGCACGCCCTCTTCTCCCGCGTGGACCGTTCGCGCATCGCCGGGGTCGCCGGGCACTCCGTCGGAGAGTTCACGGCGGCCGCGGTCTCCGGGGTGCTCAGCGACACCGACGCCGTCTCGCTCGTCGCCGAGCGGGGCCGCGCCATGGCCGACGCCGCCGGTCGGGTCGAGACGGGCATGAGCGCCGTGCTCGGCGGCGACCAGGCCGAGCTGCTGGCCCGTCTCGACGAGCTCGGACTGGAGCCGGCCAACTACAACGGCGGCGGGCAGATCGTCGTCGCCGGCGAGCTGTCGGCCCTCGCGGCCCTCGCCGAGCAGCCGCCCGCGAAGGCTCGGGTGATCCCCCTCCAGGTGGCCGGAGCGTTCCACACGCGCTACATGCAGCCGGCCGTCGAACGTCTTCGCGACGCGGCATCCGGTGTGGCCGCGTCCGACCCCACCCTCACCCTGTGGACCAACAGCGACGGCGGCGTCGTCACCGAGGGCGCCCGATTCGTCGACCTCCTCGTCGGTCAGGTCTCGTCGCCCGTCCGCTGGGACGCCACCATGGAGTCGTTCGCGGCCGCGGGCGTCACCGGGCTGATCGAGCTGGCTCCGGCCGGGGCCCTCACCGGCCTCGCCAAACGCGCGCTGCGGGGCGTCCCCTCCGTCGCGATCACGACACCCGACGACCTCACGGCCGCCGTCGACCTCATCGAGGGAGCAGCATGACCACCCCGCAGTTGAACCAGACCACCGGCGCGCAGTTCACGCGCATCTACGCGCTCGGCGCCGCACGCGGCGAGAACGTCGTGCCGAACGCCGACATCGTCGAGCCGATCAACTCGTCGGACGAGTGGATCCAGCAGCGGACCGGCGTGGTCACCCGCCGTCGCGCCGGCAAGGACGTCAAGGTCGTCGACCTCGCCGAGGCCGCGTCGAAGGAGGCCATCGAGAAGTCGGGCATCCGCCCGGACCAGATCGGCGCCGTCCTCGTCTCGACCATCGGGGCGGGCGTCGCCACCCCGTCGGTGGCCTCGCTCCTCGCCGAGCGGGTGGGCGCCAACCCCGCCGCCGCCTACGACATCTCGGCCGCCTGCGCCGGGTTCACCTACGGCATCGCGCAAGCCGACTCGTTCGTCAAGTCCGGCCTCGCCGAGTACGTCCTCGTGGTCGGCGCCGAGAAGCTCAGCGACGTCATCGACCCCACCGACCGCACGATCTCGTTCCTGCTCGCCGACGGCGCCGGCGCCGCGATCGTCGGACCGGCCGAGTCGGCCGGGATCGGTCCGACGGTCTGGGGCTCCGACGGCTCGAAGTGGGACGCCATCGGCATGACGAACACCATGCTCGAGTACCGCGAGGGGGCGGGCGAGATCGCCTGGCCGACCCTCCGCCAGGAAGGCCAGACGGTCTTCCGCTGGGCCGTCTGGGAGATGGTCAAGGTCGCCCGCCTCGCCCTCGAGCGCGCCGGCGTCACGGCCGACCAGCTCGCCGCGTTCGTCCCCCACCAGGCCAACATGCGCATCATCGACGAGTTCGCGAAGCAGCTCGGCCTGCCCGAGTCGGTCGTCATCGGCCGCGACATCGCGACGATGGGCAACACCTCGGCGGCCAGCATCCCCCTCGCCACCCACCGCCTCCTGGACGAGCACCCCGAGCTGAGCGGCGGTCTCGCCCTGCAGATCGGCTTCGGCGCCGGCCTCGTCTTCGGCGCGCAGGTCGTCGTGCTCCCGTAGCGCGCCGCCCCTCCAACGAGCTCCCCGCCTTATAGGCTTTCCCCCGGTCAACCGACACCCCTCAAGGAGAACAACACCATGGCACTGTCCACCGAAGAAGTCCTCGCCGGCCTGGCCGAGCTGATCAACGACGAGACCGGCATCGCGACCGACACGGTCGAGATGGGCAAGTCGTTCACCGACGACCTCGACATCGACTCGATCTCGATGATGACCATCGTCGTCAACGCCGAAGAGAAGTTCGACGTCAAGATCCCCGACGAAGAGGTCAAGAACCTCAAGACCGTCGGCGACGCCGTCACCTTCATCACCAAGGCACAGGACTAGACGTCAGCTGCCCGGTCGTCCCCGCGAGGGGACGACCGGGCGTCCCGTCGTCGGAGCCGCCCGTCCGACAGGCCGCACGCCCGTCCCGGGCCGTCCCTCCAGGAGAATCGTCATGACCAAGAAGATCGTCGTCACCGGCCTCGGTGCCACCACCCCCCTCGGCGGGACCGCCGTCGAGAGCTGGCAGAACCTGCTGGCGGGCCAGTCGGGCATCACGACCCTCGAGCAGGAGTGGGTCGCCAAGTACGAGCTGCCCGTCACCTTCGCCGGGCAGGCCCGCGTGCCGTCCGCCGACGTGCTCGACCGCCGCGAGACCAAGCGCCTCGACCCCTCCAGCCAGTTCGCCCTCACCGCCGCCCGCGAGGCCTGGGCCGACGCCGGCTCGCCCGAGGTCGTCCCCGAGCGGTTCATCGTCGACTGGGCCACCGGCATCGGCGGCGTCTGGACCCTCCTCGACGGCTGGGACACCCTCCGCGAGAAGGGCCCGCGACGGGTCCTCCCCATGACCGTCCCCATGCTCATGCCGAACGGCCCCGCGGCCGCCATCTCGATGACGCTCGGCGCCCGCGCCGGTGCCCGCACCGTCGTGTCCGCGTGCGCCTCGAGCACCGAGTCGATCGCCATGGCGTACGACCACCTCCAGTCCGGGCTCGCCGACATCGCGATCGCCGGCGGCTCCGAGGCCGCGATCCACCCCATGCCCCTGGCGTCGTTCGCCGCCATGCAGGCGCTCTCGAAGCGCAACGACGACCCCGCGACGGCCTCACGTCCCTACGACGTGACCCGCGACGGCTTCGTCCTCGCCGAAGGAGGCGCCGCTCTCGTCCTCGAGACCGAGGAGCACGCGCTCGCCCGCGGCGCCCGCATCTACGCCGAGCTGATCGGCGGCGCGGTCACGAGCGACTCGTACCACATCACCGCCCCCGACCCCGAGGGCAACGGCGCCGCCCGGGCGGTCATCGCCACCCTCGAGAACGCCGGCATCGAGCGCGAGCAGGTCGTGCACGTCAACGCCCACGCGACCAGCACGCCGGTCGGCGACATCGCCGAGTACCACGCCATCAAGCGGGTCTTCGGCGAGCACACGCCCCGGCTGATCGTCTCGGCGACCAAGGCGGCGACCGGGCACCTCCTCGGCGGAGCCGGCGGCATCGAGGCGCTCTTCACCGTCAAGGCGCTGCACGAGCGCGTCGCTCCCCCGACGATCAACGTCACGCAGATGGACGACGAGATCGACATGGACGTCGTCGTCGGCGAGCCCCGGGCCCTGCCCGACGGCGAGATCGTCGCCCTCAGCAACTCGTTCGGCTTCGGCGGGCACAACGCCGTCATCGGCTTCCGGTCGGTCTGAACCGCAGAAGGAGGCGCGGGTCGTGTGAACACGACCCGCGCCTCCTTCGTCCGTCGCGGCGTCTCGCGCAGCGGCGCCGGCGATCAGCCGACCTTGTGCAGCCAGACCACGGGGTTGCCCTCGCCGCTGTAGCGGAACGGCTCGAGCTCGTCGTCCCAGGCCTGTCCGAGGGCGAGACGCAGCTCGCGGTGCAGCTCGAGCGCGTTGGAGCCCGCGACCTCCATGGCGTAGCGGACGCGGTCCTCCGGGACGACCGTGTTGCCGGCCGTGTCCGTCTGCGCGAAGAAGATGCCGAGGTCCGGCGTGTGCATCCACCGCCCGCCGTCGTGCTGCGCATCGGGGTCCTCGGTCACCTCGTAGCGGAGGTGCTCCCAACCGCGGAGAGCCGACGCGATGCGGGCGCCCGCGCCCTCGTCGCCCTGCCAGGAGAACTCCGTCCGCTGGGAGCCGCCGAGGATCGGCTGGTCGACCCAGGCGAAGTTGACGGCGTGCCCCAGGGCACGACCGACAGCCCACTCGACATGTGGGCACAGTGCACGAGGGGACGAGTGCACATAGAGCACTCCCCGAGCCATTGCAGCAGCCACGATTCCTCCATCCGGTTAGGTGCGACTTCCCCATCGACCTGGTGAACGAGTGAAACGGTGGCTTCTCGTGCTGTATGAGATTGTGAACGGACTGGTCCGCTGGCTGAATCATCGCAGACCGGGACCTCGGATCACAACTGTGTAACTCCTGCCAATGGGCGAGCGGGCAGGATCACTTCGCCTGCGAGTAGTCGTCCACGACGGCGACGGTCACGGGGAATCGCACCGGGGCGTCGCCGAAGAGGAGACGCCCGGCCGCCGCAGCGCTGGTCTCGACGACCCCGACCACCTCGTCGGCGACATCCGCCGGGGCGTGGACGACGATCTCGTCGTGCAGGAAGAACACGAGGTGCGGCGCCCCCTCGCCGAGCCCGGCGAAGCGCGCGTGCAGGCCGGCCCTGGTCGCGCCCATCCAGCACAGCGCCCATTCGGCGGCGGTGCCCTGCACGACGAAGTTGCGCGTGAAGCGCCCCCAGGCCCGGGCGTCGCGGCCGATGGGCCCCCGGTCCATCTCGGGCGGCAGATCGGCGGCGACGGCCTCGCCGGGCCGCGGCGAGCTGCGCCCGAGCAGGGTGCTGACGACACCGCCCGCCTCGCCCGTCCGGGCGGCGGACTCGACGTACTCCATGGCGCGGGGGAACCGTCGGGCGAGCCGGGGCACGAGTCGTCCGCTCTCGCCCTGCGTCGCGCCGTACATCGCTCCGAGCATCGCCACCTTGGCCTCGGCGCGCGACGCCACCGCCCCGCTCGACACGATCCCTTCGTACAGGTCGCCCTCACCCGCCGCCGCCATCGCCGCATCCCGCGAGAGCCCGGTGAGGATGCGCGGCTCCAGCTGCGCGGCGTCGGCCACGATCAGCTTCCAGCCCGGGTCGGCCACGACGGCCGCGCGGACGGCCTTCGGCAGCTGCAGCGCGCCTCCCCCGCTCGTGGCCCACCGGCCCGTCACGACCCCGCCGGGCACGTAGTCGGGCCGGAACCGGCCCTGCCGGACCCAGGCGTCGACCCAGGCCCAGCCGTTCGCGACGAGGAGGCGCTGCCGGCGCTTGTAGCGCAGCAGCGGCTCGACCACCGGGTGCTCGTGCCGCTGGATCTCCCACTTGCTCGTGGACGTGACGGGCAGGCCGGCCCGGTTGAGCGCCTTGAGCAGCTCGGCGGGCGAGTCGGGGTTGAGGTCCGGGGCGGCGAGGGCCGCGCGGATCTCGACGACGTCGGCGGACATCGCGGCCGGTCGGTCGCCGGCGCGGACCGGGCGGGGGCCCAGCGCCTCGGTCAGCAGACGGTCGTGCACCCGTGCCGACCACGGGATGCCGCGGTGCTGCATCTCGCAGGCGACCAGCGCCCCGGCGGACTCGGCCGTCGTGAGCAGCTCCAGCCCCTCGCGGTGCGCGCTCGACTCGACGGCGCGACGCTGGCGCAGGAACTCGGCCAGCGGGTCGGGCAGCGACTCGGGGACGACGTCGAACAGGCCGTCCCCCTGCGCCAGCTCCGCCTGCGGGCCGTCGTACGGTCCGGGCGGCGCCCCGTGCAGCTCGCTCGCGCTCGTCGCGGCGGACCGCCGCAGGATCGCGTGGCACAGCCGCAGGTCGATGCAGCGAGCGACGCGGACGCCCAGGCCGAGGAGGCGCGGGTACCAGCTGCGGGTGTCGTCCCAGACCCAGCGCGGGGACTCCTCCACCTCGCGCGTGGCGACGGCCATCGCCAGCTCGGCCTCGGCGACCACGATCGGCGCTGCGGCCACCGGGGCACCGTCGGAGGCGTCACGGTCGACGGGCGTGAACTCGACTCGGCCGTCGGGCAGACGGCGGAGGACGATGAACACGCTCTCGATCATGCCACCGGCCACCGACGTCGGAGAGGGCGGCCCGGTCGTCTGCGTGCGTCGTCCCCCGCGGGAGTCAGTGCAGAAGGGCGCCCGACCGGTCGAGCACGTTCTTCTCCCCCGCCTCCACCCGGACGAGCAGACGGTTCTGCGCGGGCGGGATGGGGCAGTTGAAGTTGTACGAGAAGGCGCAGGGCGGCAGGACGGCGCGGTTGAAGTCGAGGACGATCGTGCCGTCGGACTCCGGGGTCGGGAAGAGGAAGCGTCCGACCGAGTAGGTCGTGTCGCCCGTGGTCCCGTCGGCGAAGACGAGCTGCAGGCGGTCACCCTGGCCGCTGGGGAACGCCGCGAGCTCGTAGTCGACACCGTCCCGGCGGAACCGGATGAGTCCCGGGAGCGGCTTCGGCCTGCTGAGGTCGAGGTCCTTCTGGTGGCGGATGTCGATCTCGGTGCCGGGCTCGGTCGGGACGAACTCCGCCGTCACCACCCACGACGCGTCGTAGGGGTAGGCGTCGATCGACCCGAACGCGGTCGCCGCGTCGGAGCGGGAGTCCCACACCCGGAGGGCGTACGACGACCCGTCGTCGTTCGCGATCACCGTCCCCGTCGCACCGCCGGCGAACGACACCCGGCCCGGCGTCCCGGCGTCGTCCCCCGCCACCAGGGCCGTCCCGTCGACGAGCACGTCGTCGACGCTCACCCCGTCGTCGGCGCCGGCCGTGACCATCAGCCCCGAGACGCCCGCGGGCGTGGGAGCCCAGATCCCGGCGACTCCCCAGATCGGCTGCTCACCGTCGACCCACTGCGTGTTCACCAGCGCGAGCGGACCGGTGGGCGACGTCACCCGGGTGCGGCGCAGGGCGTGGAACCTCGTCAACTCGACCGACGGCGACGCGCCCGTCTCGTCTCCTGGTGACGTGCTGCTCATGATCGTTCCTCTCGTCTGCGGGTCCAACACGGCGCACCGTGCGAGCATGCCCGCTCAGAGCGGATCGTCGCCGGCGAGTCGTCTGAGCTGCTCCGCGAAGGGCACGACGTCGGCGAACGGGTCGCCGCGCTCGGTCGAACGGGTCGCGACGAGGTCGGCGAACTCGCCGGCCGCGCGGCTCACCCGCTCGGGCAGCCCCGTGATCGTCTCGTCACCGGCGCCCCAGTCCTCGGATGCCGCGAACACCGACGTCGGAACGACCACGGACCTCAGATACGAGAAGAGCGGCCGGAGCGCATGATCCAGCACGAGCGAGTGCCGTGCCGTGCCCGCGGTCGCCCCGACGAGGACCGGCGTGCCGGCCAGCGCATCCTTGTCGATCACGTCGAAGAACGACTTGAAGAGTCCGCTGTACGACGCGGTGAACACCGGGGTCACCGCGATGAGGCCGTCCGCCCGGGTGACCCGGTCGATCACGCCGGCCAGCGCCTCCGGGGCGAACCCCGTCAGCATCGCGTCGGTGATCTCGTGCGCGAGGTCCCGCAGCTCGACCACCTCGAACTCGGCGGGGACGCCCGCCGCGAGCATCGACCGGGCGGTCGCCTCGGCGAGACGGTCCGCCAGGAGACGGGTGGAGGAGGGCTGACCCAGCCCCGCCGAGACGACGACGACGTGCTTGGAAGCCATGGCGCGCCTCCTCGGCTCAGTGCGCCGCGACGGCCGGAGCCGACGCGTCCGCGCTCGTCAGGCCGTCGGCGACCCGGGCCGCGTGCGTCGGCGCGTCGGGGACGTGCTCGGGGCGGTTCACGGCGAACTCGCGCCGCAGCACGGGGACGACCTCCTCGCCCAGGATGTCGAGCTGGTCGAGCACCGTCTGCAGCGGCAGACCGGCGTGATCGATGAGGAACAGCTGACGCTGGTAGTCGCCCACGTAGTCGCGGAAGCCCAGGGTCTTGTCGATGACCTCCTGCGGGCTGCCGACCGTCAGCGGCGTCTGCGACGTGAAGTCCTCGAGGCTCGGGCCGTGACCGTAGACCGGCGCGGAGTCGAAGTAGGGGCGGAAGGCGCGGACGGCGTCCTGCGAGTTCTTCGCGAGGAACACCTGACCGCCGAGACCCACGATCGCCTGATCGGCACGGCCGTGACCGTGGTGCTCGTAGCGCGAGCGGTACAGCTCGACCATCTGCTTCGTGTGCGACGCCGGCCAGAAGATGTGGTTGGCGAAGAAGCCGTCACCGTAGTAGGCCGCCTGCTCGGCGATCTCGGGGCTGCGGATCGAACCGTGCCAGACGAACGGCGGCACATCGTCGAGGGGCCGCGGCGTCGACGTGAAGCCCTGCAGCGGCGTGCGGAAACGGCCCTTCCAGTCGACGACGTCCTCGCGCCAGAGGCGATGCAGCAGAGCGTAGTTCTCGATGGCGAGGTTGATGCCCTGGCGGATGTCCTTGCCGAACCAGGGGTAGACCGGGCCGGTGTTGCCGCGGCCGAGCGTCAGATCGACGCGCCCGCCGGCGAGGTGCTGGAGGAGGGCGAAGTCCTCGGCGATCTTGACCGGGTCGTTCGTCGTGATGAGCGTCGTCGCGGTGCTGAGGATGATCCGCTCGGTCTGGGCCGCGATGTAGGCCAGCAGGGTCGTCGGGCTCGAGTTGACGAAGGGAGGGTTGTGGTGCTCGCCGGCCGCGTACACGTCGAGGCCGACCTCCTCGGCCTTCTTGGCGATGGCGACCATGGCGAGCAGGCGCTCGTGCTCTGTGGGCGCTCGCCCGGTCGTGGGGTCGGGGGTGATGTCTCCGACGGAGAAGATTCCGAACTGCATGCCGTCCACCTTAGTCATTGTCTATGCGTTTGTATGCACCTGGGGGAACCGCCGGCGGGCGTCGGTCATTCCCGCCGATGCGGGGCCCGCCGCCGCCGCCGCTGCGCGGGCCGCCGCCGCCGCGCCTGCCGGCCGCCGCTGCGCCGCCGGTCGCTGTCGGCATCCCGCCGCCGGTCGCCGCCGCCCCGCCGGCCCTCGCCGACCGCTTCAGCGTCGGCAACTCCTCCTCTCTGCACACACGGCACGCTGCGGAGCCGCAACGGGCCGACGGCGAGCACCGAAGAGGAGTTGCCGACAAGGCGAGGCGACCTCGACCACCCGAGGTCACCCAGCCCAGCGCCGACCTCCGGCACGTCGGCAACTCCTCCTCCCTGCACACACGGCACGCTGCGGAGCCGCAACGGGCCGACGGCGAGCACCGAGGAGGAGTTGCCGACAGGGCGAGGCGACCTCGACCACCCGAGGTCACCCGGCCCAGCGCCGACCTCCGGCACGTCGGCAACTCCTCCTC